>Ga0325405_1008214_pt1 | contig 10400 bp, 6 predicted proteins | sample PopdelMetagenome_21_FD_205663 | JGI IMG/M metagenome (GOLD analysis project Ga0325405, IMG submission 205663) | Populus deltoides microbial communities from Bellville, Georgia, United States - Xylem-Control-R2 | ecosystem: Host-associated > Plants > Phyllosphere > Stem > Wood/Secondary xylem...
AATGAAAGGCATAAACAAGAGATTAATATAAACAAAACTTAAGTATTACAAAAGAGAGAGCAAGAGCATGATCTTGATCTGAACACCAAGATGCCTAAATACATGGCAAATGCCTCCTTTTATAGGCTAAAATTCGGAACTATTGATTTGTTGACTAATTGATGAGTGGGTAGCCACATCTTGACTTGGTGACAATCCTTATCTTCTTGTCTGCCAAAAACATGACGTCATAATTTGAACAAACTTAAATCATGAAAGTTCTAGAGAATTGTCTCATCTTTCTAGGGTAAATACCTTCCCTTTACGCAACCAGTCCCCTTACCCGATCTCTGAGACCAGTTAGGGTTCCTAGTGACCAAAATACTAGGTGACGACTCCCATTCCATTTTCTACCAATAAAACGATAAGAATTTCTTGTCTCCCCATATTTGCCAAATAGATTTACATTTTAGATTTAAAGTGGGACATATATTTTCGCCGCGACGCCACACCCGTGCGACAGAGAGGAAGCGCGGTGGCAGCTGTGGTTGTTCTTCTTCTCTGGTATTCTTTTTTCTTCCTCTATCACTTCCCATTCTTCCCCGCTTCTTTGATGGCTTCCTTTTCTCTCCCCTGTCTTCCCTAAAACGTCCCCCCTTTGTAAGATTTCTCTCCGGTTGTTCTTTACTTTCTCTTCTCTATTCTTTCCCATCTTTTTTCTTTCGTTTCTACCCTTTCGGTCCCTTTCTCTTCACCTCTTTCTCTCTAAAAAAAATTTTGTTTCTCTCTTTCGGTCTCTCATTTCTCTCTTAAAAAACTGTTGGTCTCTCTCTTTCGGTCTCCCTTCCTTTTTTTTCCCCTTCACTGTCTCCTTTCTTTTTTTCTTTTTTCCTCCTCCCCTGTATCATCTTTTCGGGACAGTATTTATAGGGGCAGGGGGAGCGGGGTCGACCCTGCCCCATCCCATCGCTGCCCATGCATGGGGCGCACGTCTACTGCTCTATTATGGCGCCGACAGAGGTGGCCAATAGAGGCATCGCTTGCGGGGCACGGCTGCTCTGACATCTCATCATGAGGCGGGTGACGTCTAGTTTTTGCTCTAACAGAGCACGTGGGAGGGAGAGGAAGAAACAGGGAAGAAAAAAACAAAACTTCTCTTCCCCTACTGCACGTCCAGGGGAAGAAGAAGAAGAAACAGTGCCGCCTCAAAATGACACCGTTTTGTCCCTCTTTTTTTTTTTGAAAACGCATGAAACGACGTCATTTTGCTTAAAACGCGCCGTTTCATTTAAATGAAAACTGGTGCCAAAGCGCCAGATTTCAAGTCAATCCTTCAATTTGCGCGCGTTTTGCATTTTGGCCATTGGTCTCAAATTTCTTCAATTAAGTCCCCAATTGGCCATCAAACTTCAATATTTATGTAATTAAGCCCTTGATTTGACAAAATCAACTCTAAAAAATTATAATTTGACCCCAGAACTTTAATTCCTTCCAATTAAAACCCAAATTGACTTAAAAACATTTTTTCTGCAATCAACCCTCCATAAATTCAATTAAACCTTCAATAAAATTTAATTGAGTCCATCAACATTTGATTTTGTACTTTTCTTCCTCGAATAAAATTTTCTTAATCAATAGGGCTCTCACCGGTCAATGATATACTGTCAAATTTTAACATTTGTATTTTCGAACCTCCTCAACCAATTTTGACCATTTTTTTGGCGCTCTGACATCCTCTTTTCACTGATATTTTTTTTTGATATGTTATATATATTTATTATTTATTTATTTTATATTTTCTCTTTTCTTGTGCGGGGACCCAAAATGGGTTACAACAAGTGGTTTGACTTAACCTTTTATTGATCAGTTTCTCAGTGTAATTAATATCTTTTAATCAATAATGTTCTAATTTAACATTAAAGCATGAAATATATCTGCCATGCTAAATCATATTTGTTCTCTACATAATAGTCATTGATCGTTTGAATAAGATCTGAAACTCTTTTAAAATCTCATTCCACATTGTCTAAGGATTTCTCAATCAATACTATTAGAGAACAGATGAAATATCAATTTGCCACCGAATAATATCTATAAATTAATTCAGGATCATTTTAGAAATTAACTCAATCAAGTCTTTACTTGATTTTTCTAAGTCTAGAAATATAATTTATATATCAATTATACTTTTGTATTTAATTTTTACAATATATTTTAATCAGGTCATACTTGATTAAATAATCTTAGTTTAATTTCTGACTAATGGTTCTTAATACGTGTGACCTATTAGGTTTCTAATATGTTGGCCCAGATATAAATTTTAATTCTAATTAAATATATTAAATAATTTAATTTATTATTAATTAAACAATTGATTAATTTATATTTGAAGATCAGGTGCATCATCTAGTAGCGTGTCGTGATCTCCAAAATATTAAAAAAATCTTTAGTGATTTGACTTAATCTTTAAGTGATCGATTTTTCAGTTTAAGTAATATCCTTTTCATCAATAATGTTTTGATTTAATATTAAAGCATGGAGTATGTCTGCGATGTTAAATTATGTTTGTTCTCTACATAATAGTCATTGATTGTTTGAATAAGATCTGAAACTCTTTTCAAATATCATTCTACAGTGGCTAAGGATTTCTCAATCAATGTTATTTAAGAACAATTAGAATATTTTTTATAATTCACCTAAGGTGATAAATCTTCTCTTGATTATTCAAGTACCCTCATATAGTTTATGATATACTCAATGTCTGTCCTTTTGATACACAATCATTACGTGAGTCTTTCCATAGACATAGATGATCTCTACATATAGAATTCTCATGCGGTTCAGTTCAGTGTGCATGTCTTATGACAAGCACCTACATAATAGTTCTAGGTATCCCTTATACCTCAACTTATGAGAATAACTATTTTTTTATATAAATAAAATAACATCATCTGTACCGGTCTTTACGGCTCTAATGAATGTCCAATATTTAAGAGAGTATCGACCATGAACACTTTAGAAACAATGTTTTGATGCAATAAGAATATCATAATTATAACAACTTTATAATTTTATTTGCAAAATATTTTTGTCCCATGGACTTAATCTTTACTCTAAATTTATTAATATAAAATTATATGAATATTAAAGATAAATTAAGTCTTTATTAATAATAAATATGTATTTACATTAATATGATAATGTCATATCTAACCAATCAATTGACTATATGATATATTAAACTAACAAAAATTTGGTTTCTCAAGCCCTAATTACTCTAAATCAACAAAATTTAGTTTTATTTTGACAAATCAAACATCAACCGAACACTGAAACTTTTCATTGATATTGCAAGATCTCTATATCTAGACAATCAAAATAAACCATTACATCAATTTCTAAAAAAATACAAATCTGGAAGGATCAAATAAAATAAAGTTAAGTAATGGGAAAAAAAAACCCTGAAATTCCCTCTATCCGTGCAACCTAGTACTTAATGGGAGAAAATTAAAAGGGATCAATATTTGCCAAAGCTTAAAATTCAGTTTTCTAAGCTTTAATAGCTCTAAACCAATAAAATTAAAATTTATTCTGCTAAATTAAGTAATAAAATATTTCCTCAACATCCTCATTTATATGTAGACAAAACAACTCACAAAGCCCAGCCCATATTATCACAATGTCAAATAGCCAAATAAAAAAAATTAATGATCAAAATGATCAAAGTAAAAAAAAATAAAATCATTGTAATCACAATGAAAATTCCAGACGAGCAATTAGGTTTTTTTTCCTTGTAATAAACAAAGATGAATTTATAATTATCTCATATTCATCCTTTTCTCACCCAACCTCCTCTCATCGTGTCCGATAACACCCACCATTCAAGATATCTCTTAGTAGCTTCCATCCAAGCCATGGAGCATCATCTGTAGTCTGCCTACTGCATAACCTTGGAATCATAAAATACAAACATGAAATATATAAAAGTATAAATTTGACTCTCAGCAAGTGGGTTTCCCATGAAGCAAGCTTACAGCAATGTTCCATGGATTGTTCATGTAAATCTCTTCGTGGCATTCTTTGTATGACAGGAATGGATCCCGTGAAATGACTTCCATGTCTCCCCAGATGGGATAAAACAACGACACCACCTCTGCCGAATTGATGTTTCCTTTTTCTTTTTCGCTGTAATATCAAATAACTTGCATGGAAAGATGTTCTTGTGCTTCTTTTATAAGAAAATGATATGCAATGCAAATAAATTATTTATGAATGTTTATTCAAACTAATAGGTCATTTTGTGATTGATTAAACATGCGTCATGTCCTACGATATACCTCTTTACTGGTTAGACTCTAAATTTTCTCCGTAAAGATCACTACTTTGAGTTTATAAATTTTAAAGTTATTAAAAATTTATATTATTATTAATTTCAGGGCTTGTGAGATTAATCGAGGTATGTAGAAATTGACCCGAATACCCACGTTATTGATATTCCTTGATAAATGGTGTGATCCTTGTCATTGCCTCTCGTGGAGTATTTCTTAGGGAGTGCAATGGATAAACTCTCAAAGTTCGAAGTTAAAAAAAACAGAAACAGAAAGTCAACCTTCTTAACCACTTAAACGAAATCAACATCTCTTTCGACTAATGTTGATTTTCAATGATAAGAAGTGAAAAACTAACAAATGTTGTAAATCATAACAGTATATATTTTGTTAGAAAGGAGCTAGCATTTAACCAATGAAAAAGTATTCAGCACAACGTTGTAACGGAGTATTTGTAACTGAGTATTTGATGTTTTAATATGTTGATATTAAAAATAAATTTAAAAATAATATTATTTTAATATATTTTTAAATAAAATTCACTGTAAAAAATAACCGCTATTCGGTCAATATTAGGCATTAGAGGCCCATCGTTTACTTCACAGTTAAGTAACATACCGTAGCACTTGATCCAGATGCAATGGACTGCTGAGTGTGAAAGGCATCGATAAAACCTACACGTACATTTTGTTTTTTTATGGAAACAGAGAGAAATGAAGTGTCATTGGGGTAGTAAAAAGGCTCCACAATCTTCTATCCAATCCAATGCTAGTGATTTGTATATATTCGATCAAGTGTTTCCATCCACAACTTTAGTGTCATATCATTGTAAATTCCCCTTTAATTTGGAAGCGATTAACGAGCATGAACAATGAAGGGATCGAGGGACGAGATTGCCTAATATCCATGTGTTTGGAGCAGGATTGACAAAATAAAACAAATTCAGTCCTTGATGATAATTTGATCACATGTTTAGGGACTAGATTGATGTTTCTTCTAAGAAATTTGTAATAAAAGGTAAGAAACCATTAAGCCCTACAACTCCAAGCCACACTACAACATACATTTCGCTCTCTCCCTTTCACCTCCTTCCTCTCCCTTTCACCTCCTTCGATCAATTAAAAAAAAAAAAAATTCCTGATCAAAACGCAAAATCACAGTCCAACCAACCCCACCTCTCAATCATATAAACCCTAACAAGCTCTCGTAGCTTCCTCCCATTTACTCATATAAAAAATAAATACACTCAATATCTATTATTTTAATAAAAATAGCCCATACTTGATTATTTTTTTTACATATATATTTATATTTATAAGAAGGAGAGGGAGTTGGTGTTGGTGAGAGTGAAGATGAGCGGTGGTGGGGTTAGGGTTTCAATCCCGAGCAACGCGAGGAAGACGATCCAGAACATCAAGGAGATCGCAGGCAATCACAGTGACGAGGAGATTTATGCAATGCTCAAGGAGTGCTCTATGGATCCCAATGAAACCGCTCAAAAACTTCTCTCTCAAGGTCTCTGCTCCTAGCCCTTTTCATTTTGCCTTGTGGGGTTTCTTGTTCTCAAGCTCATTGCCTTAGACCGTGTGGATTCTTCTGGTTTTGATGTGATCTGTCGTTAAAGACTTGATTTTTTTTTTTAGGTTTTGAATTCGGTCTATGAGAAATAGGGGGTTTTCTTAATTTTCTTTTGTGGGGTGTTTTTACTGTATTTTGTTTTCAACGTTTCGTGAACTTGTGGGGTTAATAAGTTAGATTTTGCTATAGTTTTTTTTTGGCGACTTCTTTTTGTTCCTGGAAGGAAAGCTTTGTCCTTGGCTTTCATGTTTGAATTTGTGGAAATGAAATCATTGCTTATATTTTCAAAGTGTTAACGAGAAGAATTAGATGCACCTTTTTTAGTGAACTTTGAAGTCGATAATTGGGGTCCTATGAATGGGGTTTTGGCTCCTACCATACTGCGATTTTTACATCTTGCAAGTTGTTTTCAATTGCTCGCTAACTTTATTTCTTATTGTTCAAGAAGCTGAGGATGAATCGTGACACTGAAATTGTCTCTCTGTAATTTTTGATTCCCTTTACAACTGAGACTACAAGCATGTCTAACGTTTTGCAGATCCATTTCACGAAGTCAAAAGGAAGCGTGACAGGAAAAAAGAGGTAACTTCATTTGTTTCTCCAAACTCTTACCTGTCACTGGCTTCCTTTCCTGCTAAATGATTGCAAGCAAATCTGTTGCAATTATTTTCACTTTTATAAGACTGGTATAATAATGTTGTTCGGGATGCAATATTGCTTACATGGCATATTTTTTTATGGAGTTTTATCCAATTACTGAATTGAGATAATGCCTGTCTGCTTCAGGGACATTAAGAGTTCATAATTTTTTGGTGCCTCTATGTAACTTGGTTTCTGTATTTGAACATCTATAAACATATTCTTTGCTGGTGCACTTGGATGTGAGAAAGCTGTGCAATTTTAAGAAAAACTTTGAAGGCGGGACAATGCTATTCAATTTCTGTAGGATAATAGCAGGGGTTTCTGAGAACTAATGGACTAGGTCAAGGGGATTGATGAAGGGGCTACAGGTTAATGATGAACAGATGATATCGAGGCATTAAGGACTCAAGTGGCAGGGGTTTTGGGCTTAGACAAATGTGGCGGAAAAGAAGTTACTTATTTTTGTTTGATTATGTTGGCCCTTTCATCACGTGGTTACATGAAAGCGCATTTAGGAAAGATGTAATCATTTTTTTGTGTTTCATATACAAATTCTGAGCTCTGATAGCATTCTACTTCTTTAAAGCAGAATGCGCACAACAGAGAGTCTGGAGATTCTCGATGGAGGTCTGGTTCACAGGGGCGGGTGAGTAGAGGCAGTCGCACGATCTTCTCACCTCGTCGCACATCACTTGGTAAACAACTGTTTTTAAACACAGCTTGTTGAAGATTAAAGTTGCTGGATTGCTCCCTTCTTTTTAAAATATGTGGTTATGCTTCTGTATTTTCATGTCTTATTTTGTTGGCTGTCATCTTTATAAATACTGCATAGGCATGCAAACAGTATATCCATATAAATAACTTTATACTAAGAGTTTTACGGATACCATTTCATTGATAGTCTCGAATCCCTTTTCCCTTCACTATTTTGGATGCATAATTTGTAATACTGGATTAGATACTTGCTATAGTTATGACAGATAGTTTGTTTTACGAGTAAAGTGTATTATACCTGCAAAGCTGATTGTTGGCTGCGATCCTTGGTTAGATACTGGTGGTGGAAGGAACTCTGCTGCTGGAAGGGACAATGGAATCAGCCATGCTGCAGAGAAGGGCAGTGGCCCTTCTTTGTCAGCCTCAGAAGAGAAAAGCAAAGAAACTACTGCATCAGCAAGGTGACTTTGATTTTTAAATCTCACTTTTTCAAGATATGGTTTAACAGAGGTTATTGTATGAGCAATAATTACATTAATTATCAATTGCAGCTTGTCTGCAGTTGTGGCCAATGGTCCAACTGGTGTAGTTTCTGGAAACTCTAGTGCAACCCATTCCTCAAATTTACCTACAGGAAGCGATCAACATGAAGTGGCTTCGTCACCTATTGGTGTTAATAATGTGGGAAAGGAAGTGTCCCGCATTGATGTTGATGATACCCCAACTATTGCATTTGGAACTGGGGACACATGCAAGGAGTCCGTGCCAAGCTCTAGTAACTCCTCCATGTCTGTGACTCCAGCATCTTCATCAACAGTCTGCTTCTCATTGTCAGATCCTGTACTGATACCTTCTAATGAATTGCATCCTCCTGGTACTGTGGGTGCAATTAAACGTGAAGTGAGGATTCATCGAACTGCGGGTGAATCAAATGCAGTTATTTCTTCGGAGAAATCAGGTCAGGACTTGTGATAATTTGATTATATTTTGTGCACTTTTAGCTTTGTTGTGATGGTTTGTAAATTAACTGATCACAGCTTCCGAGATTGGCAAAAACCAAGGAGTTGGGAAGAACCAGCGCAGCGAGTCTTCCCAGCCTTCTTCTGCATCAATCCAGGGCGGCTCTTCTGGTAGCCGGCCTTCCTCTAACTACAGTAGCAGGTCACAACAAATTGGCCCACAAAAAGGTACACATTTTTACTGGGTTTTGCAATAACTTTTGTTACATTCCTGTTCGGACATTGTTAAGTTTTGTACTAGTGTGACATTAAATCTTCTGTCGATGTTAAGGTTGAAGCATCAGGTTTGTTCTGGACCTGCTTACATGTGCTTTGTTGGATGTTTTTTGAAGGCTTAATGTTGAGAATATTTTTTTCTAGTACAAGTTTGTTGATTTTAAGGTGAACTGTGTAAGGGATACTACTGCAATCCTGTCAAATATACTTCACAAATAGGCTTCCCCATATTTTGTTATTCTACCGCTCCTTCCTGGTTTATTTCCTTTTACTTGATTGATTGCTAGATCAGGCACATGCCCTTTTCTTTCCGTAACATAGAAGTGGTTTCCATTATAGTTCAATCTGAATTCTCAACTGAAAATCAAAATCAATAATGTCAGCATTCGAGGTCATGTCTTTTTAGTTTGGCATGTAGCATTGCCAAACAGTTCTGCATAGTGTTCTTTTTGTAGTTACTTTCTATAAAAAATTGGAGCCTTCTTTGACTTGGTGAGAACATACTGTTGGATACCATAATGTGAGGCAGCTGAACTTCAGAAACAGAGAGGGACACACGAGATTTTCCATGCATCCACTCTTCTGTTTATTTTTTACACATTTATTGGTAATAGCCTACTGACTTAGTTGGGTACTTAATAATTAATAGTCCCTCTGTCTTCAACAGTTGGCTCTAATAAAGAGTGGAAACCAAAGTCCACAAACCCTAATGTAGCACAGGAGTCTGGAACAGCGGGTTTATCTGCCATCTCTAATATTCCACTTGAAGCTAGTGGCCATTCACAGCCCTCATCAGGTGTCTTTGATTCAGAAGAAGCAACTGCTAAACTGCAGAAGAAGCTGGAGGAGTTGCATCTTCCCCAGCGTCAAAATGTTATCATTCCTCACCATATCCATGTTCCTGAATCTGAGAGAACAAAATTGAGTTTTGGAAGCTTTGATGCTAGTTTTGGGGTGCCATCATGCCATGTTAGCCCCCCCGAGAGTGATAAGAGTTCCACACCTGTGTCTGAAACTTCTCAGGTTATTGAAGAATCTGTGGAGGAACAAGCTCAAAGGTTTGTGCCAAATAGTGTTTTTGGTTTAGTTTGAATGTCATCATGAGTATATCCTAGTTCCCCTAGGTTATGGATTTTGTTTGCGCCTTTCCTTTTTATTTCTGTCATGTCTAAGAGGTAGATTATAAACTGGAATGTTATTTTGGCTGTTGAGGTCCGTTCTCCTCCATTTTCTTGCTTTATATATATATATATATATATATATATATATTTGAGAAGAAAGGTGGGCAAATAGTGTAGGCATATATGATGAAATAAAACCAGGAAATCTATTTTTAGCTTTTCAATGAAGTAATTGACTGAACAGTTGACAAATCATTCTAGGAAAGAAGTATATCCTTGACTCGTCCAGCTAGAGTGAGTTTGTTACCTTTAAAGTGATTATAATAATAACATCAATGATAAACAGATTAATGCGTATTAAGTGGTGCTTTGTATCAAAATATTTATTTACAGTATTTAGTTATTAAATTGATATGTAGCCATCCAATTTACCACCTAATATTTTTTGGTAGCCAGTCCTAAGAGTTCCCGTGCTTTTAAAGAAAAGGTTCTTCCCCTGTATTTAGAGAGTTTTTTTTTTTTTTACAAAGAACACAAGTTTGATTTTTTACTTGTTTGTATTTTTTCTATGGTTTATTGAGTATGCTGCATGCAAATTCAGCTGTTACTTTCATAGTAGTTCCTTCTCTCCCACCCTCCCTCCCTCTCTCATCTTATTATATTCTTGGATCCAGCAAACAAAATAAACTGTTGACTGCTGAGGAGGGAAATTATCCTGATCATCCACAGTCGCCTTCACATGTCGTTGGAAAATTATCAGCTGAGGGTGATGTTTCATCCAATGCAGTGCCTGATTATGAGTC
>Ga0325405_1008216_pt1 | contig 10400 bp, 10 predicted proteins | sample PopdelMetagenome_21_FD_205663 | JGI IMG/M metagenome (GOLD analysis project Ga0325405, IMG submission 205663) | Populus deltoides microbial communities from Bellville, Georgia, United States - Xylem-Control-R2 | ecosystem: Host-associated > Plants > Phyllosphere > Stem > Wood/Secondary xylem...
ATCTAATGTCCCTCTGAACCCACCAATAAGAAAAAGATAAATATATTAATTACAGACAAAACCCATAAAACAGCAAAGTCTTTTTTGTTCAGTTTAGAGAGAGAGAGAGAGAGAGAGAGAGAGAATTGGGTTTATTGCAAGAGCCAAAATAGACACATCATGGCAAATTTCTTATCGAACATCAAATAAGAAAAAAACAGAGAGAAATAAGGAAAGGGCCTTCTCTTCCCTTAAAAGAGAGTAAAAAAAAACTATGCACAACTGTGCAAGCATATCCTGAGCCATAAAAACAAGTGGTAGCAAATGAAAAAGGAAGACAAGGCAAGTTGCTAGAGAGAGAGAGAGTTATTAGGGTGGGTGTGGATGCTTTCTGCTAAAGCTAACTCAAACTGGCCTCGTCTATGCTGTATTGGGCAGTCAGGGATTACCAAGATCTTGAAACATTTCTCCCTCTACTATACCTTTTTGCAACAAAACCACACTCTCCCTGAGGAGTCGTAGGTTGTTTCCTTTGAATACTCAAACCCTTTCTTTGGCCTTCTCGCTCTTTATTACATGAGTATGCTTCATTATTTATTTGATTCACTAAAACCAAGATAAAATTTTCTTTTTGATAATGAGATAAAACCTTCTTCTTTTCAGCTTCCTCTCTTCTTCAATCAGCCACCGCCAATAATATCTCAGCTGTGTAGCTGGTCTTCCTTCAGCAATCATTATTCTACTCTTGCTTTCATATATGGTGGAGGGTTGTAAAAAATCTTGCAATCTGCTTCAAGTTCTATCTTAAGAAGAGGTTAAAAGAAATGTGGAACTTGAATGACTCGCCTGATCAAACAAGAGACGACGAATACGAGGGATGCTCAAGCCAAAAAACATCAAAAGATGGCGAAGTTGACAAGGGCAAAAGGGTTGGATCCGTGTCGAATTCCAGCTCTTCTGCGGTGGTAATTGAGGATGGATCAGAAGAAGAGGATGGTTGTGGTGAGAGAGGAGATAGACTAATCAAGAAGCATAGCATAAGCTTCAGCAGCAGCACTAGCAGCAAGATTTTCGGGTTCTCGGTTCCTTATGATCAAGACTCCATGGACATGAGTGATCCACCGGTGACCCGCCAGTTCTTTCCTTTAGAGGATCAAGAAATGGGGTCCACATCGAGCGTTGGAGGTGGTGATGGAGGTGGATTCCCTCGGGCTCACTGGGTTGGTGTCAAGTTTTGCCAATCGGATTCATCATTTGTTTCTCAAAAATCCATGGAAGTCTCACAGCCATTGAAGAAAAGCAGGCGAGGACCGCGGTCCAGGAGCTCTCAATACCGTGGTGTTACCTTCTACCGGAGGACTGGCCGATGGGAATCTCATATATGGTTGGCGTTTTTTGTTTTGGTTTTTCTTATTGCAATGGTTGTGGTGGTGGTGGTGGTTTTGAAAATAAAAAAATTATGATATAGCTTTTTGTATGATATTGATGCAGGGATTGTGGGAAGCAAGTGTATCTAGGTATGATCTAGTCTAGTTTGAATGTTGTTTGTTATTACTATTATTTAGGCTTGGAAAATCATGACTTATTTGTCATCTATTGTTCAAACGTTTCTGATGCGGGTGAGATTGGTTTCTGCTTCTTGCATCTTTTGTATTTAAACAGGTGGATTTGACACTGCACATGCAGCTGCTCGGTGAGTTCTCATAGTCCCTTGTTTGCTAAGCGTGAAAATTTTGCTCGTCTTCTTTTGGAAGGCAAATGACCACTAATTTTCATGTCAAATCCAGACTGGGAGATTGAAAGAGTCCTTTTCTTCTCTTTCTTTTGCAGTGCATATGACAGGGCAGCTATCAAGTTTCGGGGAGTGGAGGCAGATATCAATTTTAGAATTGAAGACTATGAGGAAGACTTGAAACAGGTGGGGGGTAGAGATTTTATCTTATATCTTCAATAGTGTGCTTGCAAACCTTATCTCGTACAGTTGTGTTTTTTATATGCTTTTCTTTTCTTTGTGTTGCAATTGAAATCAAAGAAAAAGGGAAACATATCATCATATATATGGCTTTTACAAAGGGAAGATTCTTGTGTATGATAACAGATGAGCAACCTCACTAAGGAAGAGTTTGTTCATGTGCTTCGCCGGCAAAGCACAGGATTTCCTAGAGGAAGCTCCAAGTATAGAGGTGTAACCTTGCACAAGTGCGGGAGATGGGAAGCTCGAATGGGCCAATTTTTAGGCAAAAAGTAACCATTTCTTTCTCTTCTTTAGACATTTCATACATCAACCCCAAATCTCATTTCCTTGCTTCTATCAATATTTGTTGTGATAAATTTTTTATTTGCAGGTATGTTTATCTAGGCTTGTTTGATACTGAGATCGAAGCTGCAAGGTGTGTGCGCGTGTGCCCTCGCTATAGGTTTTGTTTTGTGTACACCTTGATCGGCAGTATAGGGCCAACGGGAAATCAATCAATGTTATTTGGTGGTGTTTGGTGGAGTTTTAAATATTCTTGAACTCTTTTATAGGGCCTATGACAGAGCTGCAATGAAGTGCAATGGCAAAGAGGCAGTGACCAACTTTGATCCCAGCATTTATGAAAACGAGCTTGGTAAGCAATTTAATTCGGAGGATATCCAGGGTTTATTCAATCATTATTCAATTGATTCATATTTATTCAACTAATTAATTATGTATGAGTTGATTAGAATCATCAGGGAATGCTGCGGCTCACAACCTTGATTTGAGCTTGGGCAATCCAGCTTCAAAGCAAAGTAGCATGGAGCAACTTTCAGCAGCAATGCCACTTGAACCCAATTGGCAAAATCGGGGGTTCAGGCCTAAGGTACAACATTAAATTGACACCATTTAATTTGATTGTTGCCTTTCGCATCCTATGCTGCACTTGTGTTTTGTTTTTGGTCAGATTTTACTGTTTATTTTGCTCATGGTTTCTCATGTCACTGTAAATACCAGCTTGACCTGTATAGGGGTGACAACGATGGACATGGAAGAGATGGGTATCGGGAGACTGAAACGACTCAGCTTCTTAGCAAAATCCACATTCAATCTCTAGCATCACTCAAGTCTAGTGAAATGCCAACATATGTGCAGTTCAGGAGATCGCATGGAGATGGTCAGATGCTTCATGTTCTTCCCCCACAGTTCAATCCACCGAATTATCAAGTGAGCTTCCATTTAGTTAAAGCTCATGTAATCAGTTCTGAAGCAAGCAAAAAGTTAAAAGGTCTTTTTAGCTAATAAGTAGTCGTGTTTCAATTTCTCTAGGTCCAGTATCCAAGCAGCAGTAGTGGAGGCCGAATCGGAAGTGATCTTTCCCTCTCTCCCACCGAGCTTCATCATCGTCATCATTATCAGCAATGGCAAGCAGGACCTCCCCAGTTTGCAAATGCTGCAGCATCATCAGGATTCTAACAGCAGATTAGGACTCCACAAAACTGGCTGCAGAAAAATGGGTTCGACTGTCTCATGAGACCCTCTCAACCCATGTATAAAGTAGCCGTTCATCTTCCTTGCGAATGCAATCTTTCAATCCTTACCATGCTTGCTAGCTGTGACATGCAAAGAGCAGGATTTTAACTATGAGGCATATTATCTTCTTTTCACTGTCCAACCATTCCCAAGAGAGCCACCCCCAACAAACAAGAAATTGTTGGCCAAGAAAGAACCAAGAGATAAGGAAGTTCCAAGTCTTTGGGAAAGGTTGGTCATCAGTTTGAACTAACAAAGGGACGAAATCTTCAACTAGATAAAAATTTATTTCTGGGTTCTGACTAAAACTGTTGGCTTTGCTTTTCTTCATTTTTAATAATAATACTGTTTTGTTGCTCATGCTTTGCCGCCCTATGTGCCATATGGCATTTCATTGCTGCTTTTCCTTCGGGGCTACACATCAATACATATGTGTGTTTGCCTGACCTCATCTTGGTTGCCTGATACTATTTAATTTTAGTCCCAAAGAAGTAGCATTTTTTGGTGTTTCTTTTTAGCTCTTTACCGTTCTCCAGGTCTGAAAAAACTGTTTCGAGACTAATTCTCTAGTTCCCAAATTGAGTAATGCCTTACAGAGAACAAGCACGATACAAGATATAGCCAAAAAAGTGAACTGTAAGCTTCAGTTTCACCATCAAAAGAAGAGAGAGTAGAGAAGTAATTCGGGTATGAAAAATGGAAATTGTTTTTGTGCCTTGGAAATGCCACAGGATGGTGATGAATAGTCACAATCTTTCATGTCCTTGGAATCAGTTCTCTTGGCCAAAAGCAGTCAGACACGGCTATTATGACGAGAGGGACCTGTCAATATTAACCCCAATCAAAGGACAGAAAAGGGTTGAGCTTATGTGCAGCATGTAGAGAGAGAGAGAGAGAGGGAGAGAGAAACCCAAAAATAAAAAAAATAGTTTCCTTCACAAGGGCACAAAACTGTTCTTCTTTCCCTTCTTTCTTCTTATTAAAAAGAGAAGCTAACGCAAGGTAAGCGCAAGGTAAAGCCACAACTATTATAAAAAAGAGAGGGGGATTTATGGTTTTTAGTATCAAAGTGAAGAGGAGATAATTCGACATGCTAAATTAACGTGTAATTTAGTCTTATTTCTTGTGATCTTTTACCACAATCGGTATGGTAGATCAAGGAATAATAATAATAAAAAAAGGGGCTGAGAGTACGTACTGTTAAAGTTGTGTGGCCTGACTGATGCCAAGAGGAGAAGGGCCAATGACTGCGACGGAGACTTGACTGTAGGGTGTTGGGTTGCTGCTATTTTTCACACATAATTAGAGATAATTGTACCGTTAAGTGTTAGATCGCTTTCATCATTCACGGAGCAAAACTGCCCCTTGGTTTCCCTTTCTGGACACCGACGCACTTGCCTGTTTGCTACTCTCTCTCTCTCTCCCCACCGACCACTCCTTGCCTTTTATGGCATTGCTTTCAGTTTCAAAATGGTAAGCATCTGATTATTATTTATATTTACTTGTTCGAACCTTTTTTTCTAACCTTTCTACACTAAGCATTTAATTAAGTTTAGAAAGCGAGTCCCCACTTCCTGAGGATGGCATGAGTATCACGCTCCCGTTGTTTTTTCCTTTTCTTGTCCTTTCTCCCTCTTTTTTCTTCTAACATGAAAGGTAAAAATAAGATAAATTAAAAAGACAAATAAAAAAAAAACATTGTATAGCATTATAGATATATAATCTCGGGATTAAGGGGTGTGTTGGTCCATGTTATGCCTATCAATATCTCGTATAATTATAAGATTGAAATAATTTGATATAAAAAATTAAAAAAAATCACAAAATTAATTTTTTTATATGTAAAAAACTGAAGTCAAACAATGAAATTATAAAAAAAAATAAGACAAAAAAAGAATATTAATCCTTATTAATTTTTCAAACTCATGATTTAGGTTATAATACAATGAAAAATTATAAAACTCAATCCCCAAAAAATAAAACACTGATGAAATCGGAAAAAGAATCACAAAAAAAGATTCAAAATAAAAAATAACCATTAAAAAAATAAGGGTTAAAATCGAATAAAAAAACAAATAAAAAGGCGACAACAAATTTTTATTTGAGGGTTAAATTGAAAAGAATAATAAATTTAACAAAAGGATTAAAAAATCAAAAGAATTAGGATTGAATTGTAAAAAATAATATACCATAAATTTGGATTGAAAGGTGAATTGAAAACCAATAACAATTCTATAAAAGGGCTAAGAAAAAAAATAAAAAAAATATCAAAAGAATAAGGATCAAATTAGAAAAAATAATTTGTGATACTTCGGGATTGAATGATAAAATTGAAAACAAATAAAACTTTTTTAAAAGGGTTAAGAACAATAATAAAAAACAAAAGAATAAGAATTGAAGTTGACAAAGTAAAAACAGAGGACTAACCTATAATTTTTAGATGAAGTTAGAGAAAATAATAAAAGGCTTACAGGCAACAAACCACCTCATCTTTGCCACACGCGCCATCCAAAATGCATAAATAAGATTTCCTCCATAAAATTGATTCTCCACTCATTATCTCCCCTAGAAAATTCATACTCATTTGCAAAAACCATAGAATTTTCAAATAAGATATGAGCCAAAACCCCTAAACTCTTCCAAAATTATTAATGGAAAATAATTAGGCCATTCCACTATATTTAACAAAGGTGAAAAGACAATTGTACCCCTCCACAAATCTTTAATGATTAATGCGACATGTAGTAGGACCACAGTGCCCCTAACACAAAGGTATTTAGTTTTTTTTGGGAAAGGCAAAAACATCACTTCATTATTTTAGTGTGAGTCTATGTATAATTTTTTTGCCTTCAACTTTATATATATATATATAATTTGATCTTCCACCATTCTTTTCTCACGTGAATAATGGTAAACCTCGTTCTCTTAAATTAGATAGTTATAAAGGGTTCAAACCAATGCTTAAAGATCTGGCAAGCACTAGGAATACAAGGGAAAGAATTTACCCTTGTTAATTGATTAATAAACTTACAAGTTGTTAGTCTTCTAATTAATTATGCTACTTGTTAATTATTCTTCCTTTTAATAAAAAAAAATTATAACTAGGAACTGAATCTTGAGTAAAGATAGGTTGAATTATAAAACTAGATGGAATATGGGGTTTGAAGATTTTAAACCTTAAGAAAGATATATTTATCTCAAGTAGCACCACACAAGAACAATAATAGGTAAAGAAGAACAAGAGTTTAAAGCAAAAAAAGGATAAATAAAGTATGAAAGTAAATAAGTACTTATAAAAATAACACTGGTAGGCAAGGGATTAATAAGAAAAAAAAATTGAACAAGAAGAGAAGAGGAAAGGGTCGGCTGTCATTAGAAAGAAAAGGAGGGATCGAGACCTTGATTTGTATCGAGTAAGATATTCTAAACATGGTCTTTTGAGTTGTTTTAAAGTCGATTATAAATTGATGCCTGGATGTTAAACTATAGATTTGAGTTTTATAACTCCAGATATAGTTAAAAATCTGAGGAGAGGTCAGACAATAACAGTTCAAAAACGGACAGTAACAGTTGGACAGTAACATTCCAAGTGTTTGTTGATGAGTGATTTTGACTATTTTAGAGGCAGAACTGGGTTCTCCTTAAACATAGAACTTGTAGCCTCATGTCTTATCTTTCCAACAACTTAAATTTCACTTGAATCGGAGTTCTATAACTTTAGATATAGTTAAAAATCCGAGGAGAGGTCAGGCAGTAACAGTTCAAAAAAAAAACGGACAGTAATAGTCCAAGTGTTTATTGATGAGCGATTTTGACTATCTTAGAGGCAGAACTAGGTTCTCCTCAAAACATAGAATTTGTAGCCTCATGTCTTATCTTTCCAACAACATAAATTTTGATTAAATCGGAGTTCTATAACTCCAAATATAGTTAAAAATCTAAGAAGAGGTGAAACAGTAATAGTTCAAAAAAACAGACAGTAACAGTCCAAGTATTTGTTGATAAGCGATTTTGACTATCTTAGAGGCAGAACTGAGTTCTCTTCAAACATAGAACTTGTAGCCTCATGTCTTATCTTTCCAACAACATAAAATTCACTTGAATTAGAGTTCTATAACTCCAGATATAGTTACAAATTTAAGGAGAGGTCAGACAATAACAGTTCAAAAAACGGACAGTAACAGTCCAAGTGTTTGTTGATGAGTGATTTTGATTATCTTAGAAGCAGAACTGGGTTCTCCTTAAACATAGAACTTGTAGCCTCATATCTTATCTTTCCAACGACATAAATTTTGCTTGAATTAGAGTTCTATAACTCCAGATATAGTTAAAAATCTGAGGAGAGGTCAGACAGTAACAATTCAAAAAATAGACAGTAACAGTCCAAGTGTTTATTGATGAGCGATTTTGACTATCTTAGAGGCAGAACTGAGTTCTCCTCAAATATAGAACTTGTAGCCTCATGTCTTATATTTCCAACAACACAAATTTTGCTTAAATCGAAGTTCTATAACTACAGAAATAGTTAAAAATCCGAGGATATGTTAGATAGTAACAGTTCAAAAATGGACAGTAACAGTTGGACAGTAACAGTCCAAGTGTTTGTTAATGAGTGATTTTGACTATCTTAGAAGTAGAACTGGGTTCTCCTCAAATCATAGAACTTGTAGCCTCATGTCTTATCTTTCCAACGACATAAATTTCGCATGAATTGGAGTTCAATAACTCTAGATATAGTTAAAAATCTGAGGAGAGGTCAGACAGTAATAGTTCAAAAAACAGACAGTAACAGTCCAAGTGTTTGTTGATGAGTGATTTTGACTATCTTAGAGGTAGAACTGGGTTCTCCTTACACATAGAACTTGTAGCCTCATGTCTTATCTTTCCAACAAAATAAATTTCACGTGAATTGGAGTTTTATAACTCCAGATATAGTTAAAAATCTGAGGAGAGGTCAGGTAGTAATAGTTCGAAAAACGGACAGTAACAGTCCAAGTGTTTGTTGATGAGTGATTTTGGCTATCTTAAAGGTAGAACCGGGTTCTCCTTAAATCATATAACTTGTAGTTTCATGTCTTATCTTTCCAACGACATAAATTTCGCTTGAATCGGAGTTCTATAACTCCAGATATAGTTAAAAATATAAGGAGAGGTCAGACAGTAACAGTTCAAAAAATGAACAGTAACAGTTGGACAGTGATAGTCCAAATATAAAGAAAGGAATGATAACTAGGATTGGACAAAGAACGACAATAATAATAAGTGAAATGAGAAAAATATAAAGTACTAAGAAATTACTGAAAGAAAGACTTGTTGGTTGTTGATATGGTTATTATAAAACATATCCTTGAGTGAGGAAAATTTATGAGATAAACCTGTGATTTGCAAGAGGGATAACAGGTGTGGTGCAACAGTAGCAGCAAGGGAGCACTAGTAGAGCTTCTATTGTAGGTAGGTGAATCACACTTTTACCTTCTACGTAAATTCCATGTTTTAATATATATTACTGATGTGAAATGTGAATTACTGAATGTATGTGTACTCAAGGGGAAAGGTTGTTGTGTGAATTGCTAAGTGATGAAATTATCACTGACAAATGAAACATGAGAAGCGTGATTTGAGGCATAAACTAACATACATTTAGTGTATATTAGGATCTTGGGTAAGGGGATCGCCATGTTTGGACTAGCATACATTTAGTGTATGTTAGGATCCTAGATAAGGGGATCGCCATGGTTGGACTAGCATATATTTAATGTATGTTAAGATCCCGGGTAAGGAGATCACCATGTTTTGGGCTAGCATACATTCAGTGTATGTTAGGATCCCGGGTAAGGGGATCACCATGTTTCAGCTAGCATACATTCAGTGTATGTTAGGATCTCGGGTAAGAGGATCACCCTGCATCGACTCCTATGGGATGATGATGATGATGATACTAGTGAAAGGGGTATCAGAAATGGGTTAAACGAAGATATTCATGTTTGATCTTATAAAGTCTGGAATGGAGGTTAATAGTGAAAGAGGGAACGGTTATTAATAGTTTGAATAAGGAAGAGATTCTAATGAAAACCAGAAAGGAGAAGGGAACAAAATATGAATGCATGTTACCCTTTTAAAATTGCTTGATTTCGTGTTGTTATTTCTTTTTATGTGATAGTCACCTTTCAATAATATGTATTTTGTTTCAGGAACATCACATGCACGACAAGAGTAGATCCTAGCTTATGTTTCCCTTCTTGTAATTTAGGTTATAGGGGGTATACCCTTATATTTCGTAAACATGAAAATGTTTGTATAACTTAATTTGTATAATTAATGTTTAAACTTGATTGAATGAACTTAATCTCTGTAGTTCATGTAACCATCTTTCATGTCTAAGTATTTACTTTTATTTTCATCCATAATGATATTTTGTTATATAATGTATATCATAAATATTGTGGGTAATAGGTGTGAGAATATTATGGATATTGAAACCCAAGATGATTGGGTTGGGATTAAGTTATGAAATGCGAGTTATTAGAAGTGTAAACAGGCTACGTATTAATAATTTGGGACCTTTCGGTATAGGGGGACTTCGTCGAAATTTCGGTAAATTTTAATATGAAAACCATGAATATATATATATATATATATATAATTCTCTGTTTTTGGTTGACATGAAAGTGTTATTTTTTATCTCCAAGTAGGGGGTGTTACACATAACCTTTATTTGATTAGAAATTCATGGTTGCATTGATCTTATCATCCAATGAATCAATAAATAGAGGAATTTATCATGGACTATAAAAAACATAACCCTTTTCAAATAGATGGAAATAAAAGCTAGATGAAGAGTGACTAATTTATTTGCTAGGAGTTGGTCGCTTTTAGTATGAAATATCTAGAAACTTTTTATGTAGTGTCTTCTAAAAAAGTTTTAATTTCC
>Ga0325405_1008233_pt1 | contig 10380 bp, 4 predicted proteins | sample PopdelMetagenome_21_FD_205663 | JGI IMG/M metagenome (GOLD analysis project Ga0325405, IMG submission 205663) | Populus deltoides microbial communities from Bellville, Georgia, United States - Xylem-Control-R2 | ecosystem: Host-associated > Plants > Phyllosphere > Stem > Wood/Secondary xylem...
GTGAAACTCTTCAAGCCATTGCCATATTTGTCAATGTGGAATTGATTTATTTTAAGAATTTATGTGTAAATTATTTTTTTATAGTTTATTTGATAGTTAAAGGTGATTGTTATTTGAGTTTTAAATTATAATACAATTAAAATATAAAATTTGGTGGTTCTGTTGCTTTGAAATTTACATTTTAGATCTTTTGCTTTGATTTTAGATTATTGGCAAATAAAAGGCAACTTTAGATATCCCCACCAAATATTCTAACATAAATATTAGAAAATTATTTAAGATGATTAGCAAGCAATTGATTGGTAAAAAATAAAGCATGATGAGATCGGAGCCGACAATGATGTCTCTATTCCATTTTTATACATAAATCCCTATATGATTCTATTTTACCTTTATTTCACTAGTAAACACATTGGATATTTGGATTCCATTATAAGATTATTAGACATTACTTTAGACATAAACAAATCACCATATTGGTTATTGCTAGTGTTTAATAGCCTAAACAATTATTGTTGGATCTAAGCAATTTAGCTTTATAAGAAATTTGTGGTATATTGGTATGAGATAAATTCTTCTGAATAATTACAAATAAGTGTGTGTTTATATATATATATATATATATATATATATATATATATATATATATATATATATATATTGATTTGTTTTCTTTCCTTGTTTAATATCTCTGTTCCTTTTAAAAAGGATGATGTGTTATTTGGCCCAAAGCATGTTTTAATAAAAATCTATCATGAATAAGATCGTAACTGATTCATCAAACAGTAGTGTTGGTGAGCTTGTTGTGCATTTAGATAGAGATCATGAAGAGGCATTTACTGACCAAAAGGGTTTTACTAAAATCCCATCTCCTAGAGAGGGTCTTACTGGAAAGATTACTACCAAGTGGAAGGTTGATCACTCCATATAAGTAATATTGTTTTCCCTTAATATTAACGTTATCTATATTTATTAAGTTAATTTAAGTTTTTCATTAATGAAAATGAAAGTGGCTTTGATGAAATGAGTGCAAAGTTTATAAATGTTGAAAACCGTACGATAACATCAATGATAAAATCATTGATAAAAAAAATATTGTTTCAATGGAGTCAACTTCAAGATCATCCTGAATGAATGAGGCTTGATGAAGAAAGGTTAAAGTTAGATAAATAAACTCTTACTTTGAGTTAATATATATTTTTTAACATTAAAAAAACTAATTTGTTTATGAAATTGACTTTAAGAAATCTTTTTGGTGGGACTCAAAAAACAGGAGGGTGATCAAGAAAATGTGGGAAAACCACAATGCAATTATGTAAGTTTCAAGTCAAGATTGTTATATTATTGTGCATGTTTTTTTTTTCATTACTTTATTTTTGTTTAGTAATTTTTTGAATTAAGTTGCATGATTTGTAGTATGACACCCATAAATATGCAAAGGGCAGAGCTGAGTCCGATGATGTTGCCTTGTGGAAACATTATAGACCAAGCCATATCACAAAGAGTAATTGGAAAAATTTTCAAGAATATATGGTGTTGGATGATTTCAAGAAGCGGTCACGATTTGAGTCGCATAACAAAAATAAAGATATTTATAGTTCCATAAACTAGCATACCAGGGGATCGCTTTATTTTGTGAACCACACAAAATGCCTAGTAAGACCTCGTTTAAGTTGCTTAATTACTTTTCTTCAAATGTTAATTTAGTGTTTATTTGTGAGTTTTTTCATGATAATTTATTTTGTAGGCTCCACAGCTTGGGTGTGAACCAACTCCAATTGAGTTATATGTGGAAATACATATAAAAAAGGAGAATATGGTGAAAAAGGTGCAATAATTTATCAATAATAGAGCAAAAACATTTGTTGTAAGTGTTTTTAAATAGTTATATTAGGCTTACTAAAGTTTTTGGATATATATGTATTTTGGATCTGGACTTATTTTTTAAAAAACATATAACATCGACATGGTTGCGAAACACGAAGAAGACATTTCAACTTGTCTTCCTCATGATCCTTAGTCGTGGTTGGATGCTAAAGTAACTAGTGCACCCGATAGGAATTGGATTTACGATATATGTATGACAATGGTCCAATAAATAAAGGTGGGCTATAGTGTTTTGATTGTAAGTACATCACAATCCGGCTTATTAAGGTAGTTATAACCAACAGTTCAAAAGATGGTCAAAGAACAAGTTGAGGAACAACTGTCTATTCTAAAGGTTGATTTGGAAGAACAAAATAAGAAGAATTAAAAGCAAATATATGCATACAAGGCAATGTATTATCTTCACCCTCCTAATTTAGGATTTGTTTCCCCTCCCCTTCCCCCTCCCCTTCTCCCTACACCTTCGTCTTGTTAGGAGTTTTTGTTTAATGTAATTAAGATATTTGTATTGAATATTGATATTACCAGTTAAATTAATATTATAAAATTTTCTTGTTCAATTTGTTGTTGATGATTTAAAAAAATGCAATTGGGAATATAACAAATAAACATGAAAAAAAAAATTAATGACATACTCATGGAATCTCTAGCAAAAATTTATATTTCATCGATGATACCATCAGTGATATCAAACAATTTTGTCAGAATTACAAAACATTGTGGAGTTTTTGAACTCGTCGATAAAATTAATGACATGAACATCTGTTAAGAATTCTATCGGTGATTCCATCAACTATATCCAAACCAATTTAATCAAATAATTATAGAACATTGTGAGGGTGTTTAGACTGACTCAGGAATTAGTGAGAAAATTTTATGTTGGTAATTCCATCAGTGATATTGTCGGCGATATTCAACCTAGCTAACAGGTTTTCCAAAGAACATTGGTTGGTAATTATTACACCGACAGTGTTGTTACCTATTTTTTTTACCCTTTAAAAAATCAAGAAAATAGAAAAAAAAATCCAAAAAACATACACAAGAAGACAACTTAAAAGATTGTCCAAGTTGGTGGTGAAGGACCACAATGACAAGTAAAAAGTTGGGAGACCAAAATGTACAAAATTGATCAAATTAGCAACCTAATTTTGATTGATAAAAGGCTCCATTGGTGAAAATATTTTTATTTAGGTGTTTATGGACTCAATTAGAATTTTAGAAGGCTTAATTAATTCTATTGAGGACTTAATCATAAGTGAAATCATCTTTGAGAGTCAATTTAAATGTTAATTGAAACAAACTGAAGCTTGTGGACTGAAATTGGACTCTAAAAAGCTTAATTGCTTAAATTAGGGGTTAGTTGCATAATATTCAAAGCCTGATGGGCAATTAGGGACTTACTTGAACAATTTGTAAACCAAGAACCAACTTGTAAAAGGTACGTGACTTTGAGGACTAAAATTGGTGAAATCAAGGGTCAAATCGATGAAAATTAAAAGTTTGTTGATCAATTAAGGGTCCAATAAAAATCAAGGACCAAACTTTAAAATGTTCTCAAATCTGAGGCTAACAAATGAATTTGATAGGGTAAAATTGCATGAAATTTGGAGTTCAAGAGGAAATTATGGGTAAAATTAAAAGAAATTAGAAGAATAGGAATTTAATTAAAGTCTGCCAAATCCTATATTATAAACCCTAATTTTTAGGGTTTAGTTAAGATGATGTCGTTTTGAATAGTGTGCGTCATCTTCTTCGACAGTTTTGGCTAGTCGAGTAGGTACTTTCAAGTGAATGACTATGGTGTTTTTTACCACCTCTAAGGCTGAAACCACCACCATTCACCTGAGAAACACCCCCCTCTACAACCCCATTTCCATGAAATTAAATGTTTACATCTCATTTTCTCTAATGATCTCAACAACATTTTGTCTCTGATCAGCCATTACTGCACTTTCAGATTTCATGTTGATTGAGTTGACACTTTTAAATGAATGAATGTGGAGCTAAAGACTTCCAAATTAATCAAGAATGGATCCAGTCAAAAGGTATGCACTCTCTTTACCATGATCAGGTGATCTCAGGCTACGTTGAGTACGGTGTTGCTTTGGCGAAGCCACAAAAATGGTCAACCAAATTAGCATTAACTGAGACGCCCATTTACATAAAACTACCCAACTCTTTCATGTGTTCACACTTAAAAACTCTAAGAAGGTTCTTATCAAGGGTTTAAAACCCTTCTCTCAAGATTAAAAGGTTATAAACACTTCACCTTGGCCTCCGAGTTTGTTACAAAACCACCTAAATCCAAAACCATTGATCTAGAGGTGAAACCAACCTAATTTTGGTTTGTTAGAACCCTAACAAACTCTTATCAGAAGAGAAAAGAAAAAAAAGAGAAGAGAAAAAGGGAAAAGAAACTTTGATTAAGGATCAAGTAATCTAATTCAGTTTAGGTTTTGAGAGATTTAATTTGTTTTTCTAGGTTAGGAAATAAGAAAGAAAGGAAGGCAACATTAGCAATCCAACCATATTTGAAGATTTCAAGCCTGGAAGGAATATCCCTATAAACTTTAAAAGTGGAGTTCATGAGGACTGCCAGATTTTTTTTACTTGTTTAATGCAATGTTTTTAGTATATTGATGTTATGTTTATTGCCTTAATATGTTAAGTTTACATTTTGGTTTGATTTGAAATTTGTCAAATGTGGCAGCAAGGTGTTGATGTTGTTATGTTTTAGCTAATGCATGTTTCTAGGTTTTTGAGTTTTGTTTGGTTCTAGTTGAAGGTTTAGAAAGACATTTTGAACCCAAATTATCTGAATATATAGGCTGTTTTAAGTTGACATTGTTGAAGATTGGAATTTGATGCTTACTTATGATGATTTGCCGTTTTTTTGAGTTCTTTTGATTCAAGTATGTTTGTTTTTTATAATGTATCCTCTTTGGAACCAGAAAGCTTGTTTTAGAGGTAAAAAATGATCATTCTTGGTTTGATAGTAGCTAGGTTTATTCTGGTCATTTTCTAGGTTTCTAAGGTAGAGTTTTTCGTGTTGTTGGGAAGAACATTGCTTTAACCCTATGATTTGAACCAACTCTGGTTCTGGTTCATTTGTTTGCACAAAAACCTTCGGGCAATTTATTTAGCAGATTATCAAAGGTGAGAACACATCAATAATATGAATTCATACATTTAGATCATAGGTTTTCTTCGGCTTTCCAGAATATATTTTGACCAAATCATGGATTTTGAGTGATAATCGATAGTTTTATGCTTGATTCTTGATCTATGCTTAATTGTGAACACAAACTTGCCTTTTATTGCTTGAAATCAGGTTTGGATTGTTGTACATGTTGCTAGGATTAAATTTGAGTGTTCCTCGTGTTCTTCCTTTTTCATGTTTGATCCATTTTGCTGTAAAGTTTTTTTTTTTTTAATGTTTGATTCGTTTTGGTGTTGTTTTTTGGTTTTGAGTTAGTTTTCAGGTTAACGTCAAGTCAACCTTGTCGGGTCAAAACCGGATTAATCATCAGGCCCTATGTAGTTTGCTTTTTTTGGTTCTTTGATTTAAAGGTGTGTTTGGGAAACATCTCTTAGGCCTATTCTGGGTAGTTTTATTTTTTTCTAATTTCAAAAAATAGTTTTTTTTTTTTGCTAAACATGGCCTTACAAAAATACAAAAAAAATTAATAAAAAAAATAATTAGATGAAAATGTTTTTTACGTATTGCATACGACTAAGTCTCTCAAAAATACAAAAAAAAATCATATCTCATTAAAAAAATGAATTACATGGTATGTTTTATTTTTTAGCATACATTTTGGATTTAATAATTAATATACTGAATCAACGAGATTTTGGCTAATATTTTAATAACTCATAAAATTTAATTCATGAGAATTAATGGTTAATATTCTGGAATAAATGTTGGACCTACAAGTGAGGTTGTTATTTAAATATCGAGAGTTGACTAGAAAATTCTCAGAGTTATTCTAAATATTCATCAATTTTAATTGAGAGTATTTTTCACCATAACACATAAATTATAGAAAACTCTTTCACCTTCCAGGATAGGTGAGCTATGTCAGAGCACCTATATGGATCATATTCATAAGAATTCGAGCCCATAATGAATTAAAAAAACTAGATTTATTCACACGAATAAATCTCTATCCTAAGCCATAGATAGACTACCGGTTAGGAACCCACCAAAACATTTGAACCACATTCAAACCACACAATGTAGCATATCTCAGGTAAGGCGCATTAAGGGTACTAATACTTTTAATAACCATAACCAGTCCTTTATCCTTAAAATCTCTGATAAAATCAGTATATCTTAATTTTTTAACAACCCTGAACCAAACAATTAGACAACGATTCTCTTGACCCTCAACATATTTTATTGGTTGATTCATAGGCATTTTAATTAAACAACGAAAATGCTGATAGACATAAAATCCTTGATGATAAACTAACCAACAACATTAATCTATTGACAATAATGTTGGTAAAAAAAATATCAACAAACATATTTCATCAATGTTTAACAATTTTTTAATAGTGGATTTTCATAGTATGAAATGGTCATCTTTTTTTCATTAAGAAGGTGGGGGAATATCAAATTTATAGTGTAGGACCTTATTTTGATGTATTGGGAATTGAGAAGATAGACTTAATGATTAAGCACTCTCATTAATCAACAAAATTCAAATTTCAAGTCAATTATTTTTTTTTTTAAAAAAACATAATTCTTGCATATAAAACTATCATAACCATAGCGAAAACATTTAAAAGTGTAATATAAAATAATTGAAAAAAGAAATCATGGTGCTAATTTATGTAGCCCGTTTGTTTCGAGGTTGTTTGTTTATGGGATAACTTTAGTTTTTAAAGCAAATTGTACAAATAATATGTTTAGTAATGTTAAAACTCAATTTATTGTTTGTGTGGGACCCATATAATTTATACTAAAACCACTGGTTTGCCGAAAACAGTTGAGAGCTACTTCTCCCCCTGTCGTGTCTGTGCAAAGTGAATTAATTCACTCGGCACTGTTCACTTCAAGAAGTGAACAATGCCCAGTGAATTAAGGTGAATTTCACATGGCATTGTTCACGTGAATAGTTCATCGGATCGTTTCCGACCCGGTAAGAAAAATCTATTTTTTTAGAATTGTGTTTTACTCGAAAAACTAGTATTTAATATTATTCAATAACACTGCATAAATTAAAAGGAGATCGCATGATGACGTAGCATTTGTGAAATTTGATTGCAATTCCAATTTTGTTTCTGATGATATTTTATATGATTTTGTTGTACGCTCAAAAAACCATGAAAACTATAGCCCTTATCGGATGAATTTCATACGTAATGAAATTGTAGATAAGTTAATGGAACAATAAAAAATATTTGATATAAAATATTATTTATTTAATGATGTAACAGTGGTAGCTAAATCTACAATATTTAAATTAAAAACCATCAATAATAATATATATCTTTTTTAATTATTTTATAACCTCAATTTGAAAAGTATGTTTAACCAAACACGTTTAAACTACTTTTTATTCAACCTCAATTTCAATCATAGTTTTAACCAAACATATATAAATACCAAACCTACCTCAATTAAAAAGTATTTTTTATAAAATAAATTTTTTTAAATTACAACCATAAAAACTATCATAATACCAAACACTCATTTGAATGATTAAACTTGCTTTTGTCTTCTAGCTCAGGGGTGCAACAGAGGACCATTACATCATAAATTAGCGACAATTATATCATAGCAAAAACTAATAACGAGAGAAGAAATTAGAAATCGACGACATGTGCATTTTGAACATGCAAGACTAACGGGTACAAGGCATGCCCAAGTGAAGAGGTTTTGCAAAGGATTTTAAGATGTCTTCGGTGGTCGATCCTTGTGACTAAGACACGTTTAAACAACATTCTGCTGCTGCTGCTTTCTTTCCTGGGAATATGTTTAGACAACACTGGTTTCGAAAGAATCAACCCAGGTGAACAAGTTCTCTTAATTCCCATAGAAAGAGTCTTTTAACCTAATTTGTTCAGCGCATACTATTGGACAAACGCATTACCAGCTTCAAAGAGTCGGTCGCGTGAATCAAGACAGTCGCCAATGTATAATGAGTTTACTTCCGGCATATTTGCAGATTCCAGACAGTCGCCAAGCATCGCCTTTCTAATCTGAATTTCATCTCAGCTAATTTACATAACACAAGCACAAAAGGTTAAGGCGACTCTTTTTTTTTTTTTTTTTTCCAGTTATTAACGCCACGACATAAAATTCAATTAAGTCACGATAAATCGACGAAAACTTCGAGTCAAAATTCCCGAACAGAACGGTGATGATGCTCACGAGAAAAATGAAGCACCAGCCAGCTAGATAGCCTCCACGTATGGTCATGATTTTCATCGCTTCTGCAATCAACTGGTCGACCAGGGAGCTGGTGAACCCGGTCAATCTAGTGGCTAGATTGGTTCGAGTTTATTAAAAGACCGGTTGGAGCAATAACCCAGTCAGACCCGAGCGACCCGAGCAAACCCGAACGAGACCCGGTTTATTATTTTTTTTCAAATATGGGATTTGAAACCCATTATTATATAACTATATATACTCTATGTTTCCAAGAAAAAAGTCATGTGTTTTCAATGTGGGATAAAAAAAACCTTTTGGTTTAAATACTTCAATTTAAAAGGATAACATAGTATCTTCTCAATGTGCGATTTGAAACCCTTTCGTATATATATTCTATGTTCTCATGAAAGAAGTTATGTTTTTTCAATGTGCGATTTGAAACCTATTAATATATATACTCTATATTCCCAAGAAATAAGTTATGTTTTTTTCGATGTGGGATAAAACACTTTTTTGGTTTAAATACTTCAACATAAAAGCTTAACATAATATCTTTTTAATGTGGGATAAAAAACTTCTTAAAATATTCTTTTAAACTTCATTATTTACAATATGTATAACCTATATTTATATGGATTTTTTCATGTGAAATTATTAAAACTTTAATTGTTTTTAATTTTTCCGGGTTGATCCGGGTTGACCCATGAAACCCGGGATCCGGCCCTTTGGCCAGGTCAACCCCCGAGTCGGGTTTAATTAAATTATGCTTCATGATTTTTGTTTTTTTGTTTTCTATGAGATTATCTCAACTTCATGACTTGAGTTGCGGGATTGGCATGTTAACCTAGTTATCTCGAGTTTTTTTTGTATTTTTTAATTGATATTTTATTCAATTTCATTATTCAATATTAGATTGATTATGAATTAGACTTCATGATTTATTTTGGTTTACTTTTTATAAGGTTATCTTAGCTTTATGACTCAGGTTACGTGTTTTACAAGTTAATTCATGTAGACCGAGGTCATTTTATTGTGTCTAGTTTTTATATTGATTTTTTTTTAATTTCAACACTCAACCATGATTTTATTGAAAATTAAACTTTATTATTTGTTTTAATTTACTTTTTATAAAGTTATCACAATCTCATGACCTTGATCACTAATTTGGTAGGTTAATACGGGTTAACTCAGATAATTTTTTATTTACTTTTTATGACATTATCCTGATCTCATGACTTGGATCAGGCAGATTAACCTAAATCATTTTTTTATTTTTAAATTTAATTTTTCAATTTTATTCTTCAATATTTGGTTGATTTGAAATTAAACTTCATATTATTTTTTTCATTTTGCTATTTATAAAGTAATCATGCTCTCATTACCTGAGTCACAGGCTTGGTAAGTTAACTCGAGTCATTTATTTATTTATTTATTTTAATTTCATCCTTAAAAAATGAGATTTCTTATCCTGAGTAGTAGGTTTATTCAGGTGTTTTTTAGTTTAATTTCATCTCTCAATATTTGGTTGATTTAGACTTCATAATTTTTTGGCTTTTTATATGATTATCTCAGTCTCATTACCTAGGTCATGAGTTTGAATAATTAAACCCGAGTTGACTTTTGTTGTTTTTATCAAAATTTTCTTCAATTTCACCTTTTAGCATTAGATTAATTGGGAATTAAACTTCATTATTTGCTTCTATTTAACTTCTATGGAGTTATTATCTCAATTACATAACCTGAGTTGTAACTTTGATAAATTAACTTGAGTTGACTCGAGTTGTTTTTTTAAATTTTTTTAATTGATTTTTAAAATTTTTTTATTCAATATTAGTTTAATTGATAATTGATTTATATATTTGATTTTGATTTATTTTTTATAAGATTATCCTGATTTTATAATCATAGTCATAGATTTGACACATTAATTCAGGTCGATCTAATATATTTTCATCTTAATATTTATAAAAAACATATTTTGAAAGTTTTTAACCAAAATATATTTTTAATAATTTTTTAGGTTATCATTGAACATGTCAAATTAACTAGATTATTTAAATATTTAAAACATTTTCACTAAAAATCATGATAACAACACCTTAAATTTTTTT
>Ga0325405_1008235_pt1 | contig 10380 bp, 7 predicted proteins | sample PopdelMetagenome_21_FD_205663 | JGI IMG/M metagenome (GOLD analysis project Ga0325405, IMG submission 205663) | Populus deltoides microbial communities from Bellville, Georgia, United States - Xylem-Control-R2 | ecosystem: Host-associated > Plants > Phyllosphere > Stem > Wood/Secondary xylem...
TTGTCCCGCTATGCTCGAATTGGATGTAAAAAGTTTATTTTTCTAGAAATTTTATTTTACTTAAAGGCTAATTGTTACTTTTTTAAGATTATAATTACACAAAAAATAATGAGATAACTACTTACATGACCTGCGTGATACTGCGGATTAAATTTTTTTTACATAAAAATATAAAAAAACTAAGATTTAAAGTGTTAGGTCTTTTTGCAAAGTTATACCTAAGAGTCTTGGGTTTGGCTACAATGCCTGACCCAAGAGTAATATTTATAATATTAATAATAACATTAAACTTGCATGACCCAAGTTTAAGTGGGTCTGGCTGCAATACCAGACCCAATAGCCTTGAATGTGGGTTTTACTGCAACGTCGTGTCATAAAAGTGTGATAATTAAATAGATTAATTAAAAAACAAATTTAATTAATTGGGTTAACCTTCAAACCAGGTTAACCCGTCAAACCTTGGATTCGTGTCGTGAAAGTTTGATAACTAAATAGAAAAAAACAATTGACGGGTCAACCTAGAATTAACTAGGCTAACCTATCAAACCAGGTTAAACCATCAAACCCGGGATCAGTGTCATGAAAGTTTGATAACTAAATAGAAAAAAATTAACATTAACAAACTAAATTAAACAAAAGAAATTAATTAAAAAACAAAAACAAAAAAAAATCAGCCTTTTCACTGTGGACTGCACTGTGCAGTCCACAGTGAAAGGCATAGAAACGACAAAAAAACAAAAAGAAAAAAAAACTAAAGACATCAGCTGATAACTAAATAGAAAAAAAATTAAATATTAATGAACTAAATTAAATTAAAAAATATTAATTAAAAAGAAAAAAACTATAAAAAGAAAAAAAACTAATGAAGAAAAAGAAAAAAAAATCTAAATTAACTGGGTTAACCCATCAAACCTGAGATCCGTGTCATGAAAGTCTGATAATTAAATAGAAAAAAAATTAATATCAATACACTAAATAAAAAAATTAATTAAAAAAAGCATCAGTCTTTTCGCTGTAGACTGCATTGTGCAATCCACAGTGAAAGGCATAAAAAGAAAAAAAAAAGAAAAAAAAATTAAAGGCATCAACCTTTTCAATGTGGACTGCATATAATATTAAAAGATGAAATTGGAAGAAAAAAACTAATGAGGAAAAAGAAAAAAAATCTGAATCAACTGAGTTAACCCGCGAAATCAGGTTAACCTGTCAAACCTGAAATTCGTATCATAAAAGTGTAATAACTAAATAGAAAAAAGATTTAATATTAATGAACTAAATTTAAAAAAAAAAGATTAATTAAAAAGGAAAAAGCAAAGAGAAAAAAACCTACAAGAAGAAAAAAACTAATGAAGAAAATTTTTTTTTGAATCAACTGGGTTAACTCGTCAAACCAGGTTAACCCGTCAAACCTGGGATCCATGTCATAAAAGTCTAATAATTAAATAAAAAAATTTAATATTAAGAAATTAAATTAAAAAATAACTAAAAAACAAAAAAAACAAAGAAAAAAAACTAAAGGCATCAGCTTTTTCACTATGAACTGCAAAATTGAATCAACTGGTTTAACCCGCCAAACCAGGTTAATTCGTTAAACTTAGGATCTATGTCATGAGAGTGTGATAAGTAAATAAAAAAAAATTAATATTAACAAACTCAATTAAACAAAAAAATATCAATTAAAAAAATCAAAGAAAAAAGCAACAAAAAAAAAACCTCTAACTAAAAGGTATCTTTCAGTGTGGATTTGCATAGTGCAATCCACAGTGAAAAGTTGATCTCTTTTGGTTATACTTACAATATTAAAAGATAAAATTGAAAGAAAAAACACTAATGAAGGAAAAGAATAAAATCTGAATCAAGTGGGTTAACCCGTCAAATCAGGTTAACCCATCAAACTTGAGATTCGTGTCATAAAAGTGCGATAACTAAATAGAAAAAAAATTAATATTAATGAACTAAATTAAACAAAAAAATAATTAAAAATAAAAAAACACAAAAAAACCTATAGGAAGAAAAAAAACTAATGAAGAAAAAGAAAAAAAAATCTAAATTAACTGGGTTAACCTGTCAAACCTGAGATCCGTGTCATGAAAGTATGATAACTAAATAGAAAGAAATTTAATATCAACAAAATAAATTAAATAAAAAAAATTATTAAAAGAAAAAAAACAAAAAAAAATTGACGGGTCAACCCATAATTAACTGGATTAACCCGTGAAACCAAGTTAACCCGTCAAACCTGGGATTTGTGTCATGAAAGTCTGATAATTAAATAGAAAGAAATTTAACATTAACAAACTAAAGTCAACAAAAAAAATTAATTAAAAAGAAAAAAAGCAAAAAAAAATATTCCGGGTTAACTGGTCTAACCAGGTTAACCTGTTAAACTGTTAAACCCGGGATCCGTGTCATGAAAGTCTGATCACTAAATAAAAACAATTAACATTAACAAACTAAATTAAACAAAAAAAATTAATTAAAAAGCAAAAAAAGCAAAAACAAAATATTCCGGGTTAACTGGTCTAACCAGGTTAACCTGTTAAACTCGAGATTCGTGTCATGAAAGTCTGATCACTAAATAAAAAAAATTAACATTAACAAACTAAATTAAACAAAAAAAATTATTAAAAGAAAAAAAAAACAAAGAAAGAAGCAAAAAAAAAAACCAAAAAGGCATAAAAAACAGCTAAAAAATAAAAAAAACAAAATAAAAAAAGACAGTTCAGCAAAAAAAAAACTAAAGCATAAGTGTTTTACTGTGGGCTGCACTGTTAAAAGAAAGAACCAAAAAAAAAAAACCAAAAAGGCATAAAAAAATAAAAAAAACAGCTAAAAAAAAAAAACAAAATAAAAAAAGATAGCTCGGCAAAAAAAAAATTAAAGCATCAGTGTTTTACTGTGAACTGCACTGTGCAGTCCACAGTAAAACACTGATAATAATCATTATAATTATAATATATAAGTATAACGAAAATAAAAGACGTGAGGAAAGCTACAATACTTTCCCGACGGCTTTTAGAGTATTGTTAATATTTGTAGATGAGTTTGAATGCTTATTAATTTATAATTAAATAAAAATGTTCTTTTCAACTAATATAATATTATTTATAAGGTAACAATATTTTTTTTATTGGAATTATACCTAATTATTTATAACTATCATGATGACAAAGCAATTAACCAAACTATAAAGATAACTAATCAAGTTAGTGAGTAATAAGATAAATAATCGAAATACAATAAATAAAACTATATACTATTATTTTGTAACTTGAAAACACTATAATTATAATAACTTCAAATAACAATATAAATTGTTATAATTATCACATGGACCGACTTCAAGGAGTAAGAACTTACAAGGAGGAAAGGGAGTGTTTTTTCCATTTTTTTTTTCTTGTATTTATCTCCCAAGAGGAAAACCAAGCAAACTCCTGACCAAAATATTTTAAAAATCAAGTTCATATACAATGGTAAATAACTAGTTTAATACAAGCAAGAATATGCATGAGATCTAAGGCAGGGTAGACACCTTCTTTCTTTTTTCTTTCTTTTTTTTTGTATGACTATCAAATTCTATAGTCAAATTAACTCCTCGAGGCACTGAATGAAGGAGTATCGTCCATCCTCGCCGATTGCAATATCACTCTGCTTCAGGTGGTGAAACTCCTGGAAAGTAATGGACAGCAAATTAGCAGCTGAACTGCAGATATGTTGCATCGTATTGCAGCTGGGCAATTTTGAGCTTGCATGGAGGAATGAATATTGTCGTAGCTCAGCTGCACAAACTCAGGGTGATCCCTTCTCTGTGACTTTACTACAGTTTTGAGTTGCACAATCGCAGCCACTCGCAAGTTCCTAGTTTGGGCTTGCTCTGCCAACTCTTTGAAAAACAAAGCAGCACGCCAACCACATCCCTCAGGAGCTTTGGGCAGAAGAGGGCCCCTTTGTTTGAGTACTCCAAACACCATTATTGTCTCTCTTTGTTGGTTGTGGCTTTTTTTCTTAATGATTTTGTAGGAATAACATCTGTGGGAGAGAAAAGATATTTCAACATTTTGTTTAGCTTCCTATTGGAGTATGAAAAACAAACAAAGAAAAGCTAATTTTTATTTATTTATTTTTGGCTCTCGATTTAGCACCTGCGTTAGAGTTGGTCTCACAAGTGGAACCCACTATGGACCCCATCGGTGCAATGGTTGATTTTTTTAAAAAAATAGGATTAAAATGATGTTGTTTAATTTAATTTTTAAGAAAAAAAGATTCAACTGCTTAAAGGGTGAGTTTTGACATGATAAGACAAGTTTTTTTATTATTCTATTTTTTCTTCAACACGGATTGATCCAAGCTTCGATTGGTCAGGTTCTAAATTGACTCACCGAGCTAGTTTGGATTTTATAACTATGATGGTATAAGTTTAACACAAGACTAAACCCTAAGACCATATAAAGTACAATCAAAGTTGTAAAAGTCTGTTTTTTTATTTAACAAAAAGTCTCATGTCATGACTGACGGTGACTCAGCCTCCTCCACCAACCTATCCCCTTGTTGATGACAAGAACCACCACGCCAACTTCTCCTTCTTTCTCTCAGCTGAAAGTTTCTTCTTCCTCCCACAACCAACTCTGGCCACCAATTCCTCCATCAGCACCACCACTAGCCTCACATTGGCCTCCTAATGACGCCAGCCACACCGCCCCCTGCACCAGGTAAACTTTTTCCTTTCCCTTTTCTTGTTGCAAGGTTGCAGCATGCAGAACAAGAATTTGTTCTATATGCAACATAATTAATTAACATGATTGTTGGGCTGAGGCTAGACCCATTTAGGCCCAGCCTAGATGGGTGGGCCGAGTCCAACCCACCTATGAAAAAGGAAGAAGGGCAGGACTTGTTTCGGCCCAGTCCAGATGGCTGGGTCGGGTCCAACCCAATAAAAAAAAGAAAAAATTCCAAAAACATTTCAAGGGTCATTTCAAAATATTTATGATTTTCTCGCATGTTTTCTAATCAATTTTACATAATACTGGACTATATGGTTTTCTCCGAAACTTTCCTAACAAAAAAATAAAAAATAAAAAAAATCTCAATTTTTTTAAAATTAATTTCCTATTTCGAAAAACAAAAAATATTTTGTTTTCATACATACAGAAGAATCCTAAAAGTTTTTCCAAGCATACCTTTTTATAAAAAAAAAACAAAAATGCATTTTTCTCATGTTTTGAAATGCAAAAATGGATATCGTAACTAATTTATGATTATCTGTTAAGATTTAGCTAAAATATCAAAAACTCTTCACCAATCATTTTGTTCATTTTATATTAGGGTTTAGATATAGACCTTAATATTTGGGGGTGTAAAACTACATAGTAGAGTATACCATCAGGTATTAAAGATACAAAGTGCAAAATAAATGTGATGCTAATATGAAATCCTAAATAGTTGTCTACAAGTACATGTCATACTCATTCAACAGGTTATTTTAAATGTATCAACACCAATTTTATGCACTCTCTGGCTCAGAAGCATTTGTATGTCGCTACATATAAGAACTTAACATGGTTTGGTAAAAAATGAAGGGTTTTATGGGGATGGGAAGCAACTTAGGATAATATTTCAGCAGATGATGAGAAAAGTCATAATATTGGTTGCCTTATTCTCCAGTTAAAGGTTTTCAAATTTTAATCAATAAACAAATTTCAAAAGACAGTGACAGATTAGATCAAACCTAGATGAAGTAGGTATTAGATGCGGAAGCTAAACATTTGATGCGTACAACTAACATCATACATTGTAATAGATTTTAATATTCCATTGTCTTGCAGATCCGCAAACATTTGATGCCTACAATTGACATCATACATTTTAATATATTTTAATTGCATGGCATCCATTTGATAGATTCTTCATCAATGTTGAGTAGTTGTGACAATGATTAATCGAAGGGTCTCCAATCTAGCAATAGGAGCAAAAACCTTATCATAGTCAATTTTATGTTATTGACTATAACATTTTGTCACTAACCTTGCCTCATATCTCTCCACCTATCCTTTTGCATTTTTCTTTTCTTTGTAGATCCACTTGACACCTATTGGCTTCTTTCCACTTGGTCTTGGAACCAATTTCCATGTGTCATTCTTCTCAATTGATGCAATCTTTTCATCCATAGCAATTCTTCATTTTTCATCATTTATTGCTTCTTCAAAAATTATAGGATCATATATAGCAAGGTGACAATATAGCATTACATAATCATCAATAAAAGTAGTTACCTTATATAGCTCATTAAGAATCTTCATCCTTCTCAGTGGACTTCATGGATTGCCATAACTTAAACTTCCACTAAAAGTTAAAGATAAAGGTGAAGATGACATCATTGGTGATTATGAAGTTGTGGCTTGTTTTTTACGATCTTCATAGCTCTTCTCCCTTTCATCAAGAACCGGTAGAAAATTATATTTCTCACCATCACTTACCTTCCAATCACATGCTCCTTCATTAAACTCAACATCTATACTAATCATTATCTTTCCTTCATTGGGCTTGTAGAGCTATATCCTTTGGACATTTGGTCATAGCCCACAAAGATCATCATTTTGCTCTTGTCATCTAACTTAGTCCTTACCTGATCATTTAGATGCACATAGCCAATGCTTAGTAACACTTGGCTTTTTTCTATTCCATACCTCTTAGCAAAACACATATTTGACAAATAGATAACACAATCTACAGCTTCGGTCAAAAACTCTTTAGGCATGTTCTTGGTTTTGAGCATGCTTCTTGTCATATTAAGGATGCTTCTATTCTTTCTCTTCATCACCCTGTTTTGTTGTGGGGATTTAGGCACTGTTAAAAGTCTCTTTATACCATGATCTTAAAAAAAATCATTAGAAAAAAAATTAATCCCCTATCCATCCTAAGTGATTTTATAAAATAATCATTTTTTTTCAACTAATGCCTTAAACTTCTTAAAACAACTAAACACATTAGACTTTTCTTTTAAAAAGTATACCTAAGTTTTTCTACTATAATCATCAATAAAAAGTATAAAATATAGATTTTTACCAAACAAACATGGTTTGATAGGACCAAAAACATCTACATGTATCTCTTGAAAATGTTGACTTACTCTAGATGTAGACTCCTTTAGAAAGATCTTGTGGAATTGCTTGCCTATTAAACATCCTTAACACAAATGATTTGGATGTATAATGGATAATAAACCCTTCAACATCTTCTTTTTGTGCCATCTTCTTTAAGCTATCAAAGTTTACATGCCCAAGTCTCATATGCCAAAGTCAAGTCTAATCTTTCACACATGTCTTTAAGCATTTCTGCACATCAATATCTATGTTTAGCAAAAATATTATGTTTTTTGTCATGGTTATCTTTGTAATCATAGCTTCATGAGTATTAAGTAATGTTAAGATAAGATCTTTCATCTTAATCTCATAACCCTTCTCCAACAATTATCTCAAACTCAATATATTATTTTTTTTATAGTAGGGATATAATAGATATCACCAATAAATTGATAACTTTTATTTTTCAATTTTATGAGAATTGTGTTTTTTTCTTTGATGGAAACTTTTGAATGATCTACGAAGGTAACATTACCTTTAATTGATTCATCAAGCTCTCTAAACTTATCTATATCTCCATATATATGATAGTTGGCATCATTATCTAAATACCACATGTTCTTGTTGGCTTGCATTCGTTCATCATGAACTAGTAATAGGGTGGTTTATTTCTCCTTTTCTATAACAAGATTGGCATTCTCCTCAACTTTTCTGGCTGGATTCCAGCAATCCCTAGCATGATCACCTATCTTTTGACAATTATAGCATTTAACCTTTGTTTTGTCAAACCTGGATTTTGAATTGTCACTGTTAGTGTAATCAATCAACCGGTTTGCTTCATACGGTCGACTGGTTGACCTATTAAGGTTGTCATGACCTCTTTCAAATCTGCCTCTTCCTCTACTTTGTCCACGTCCTCTAACCCCATGGAAATATTCAGAACCTTCTTGCTTTGAAAAAAGTTCTTGTGCACCCATATCTTCTTGAATTTTTTAACTATTTCCTCATGGACTTGTAATTTTCCTATGAGACCTTTTATTGAAAGAACATCCATATTTTGTGACTCTTGTATCATGATCACCAAATAATGGTTCTTTTGCAACGAGCATAGGATCTTCTCTACCACATAATTATCTTTATCTTCTCCTTATATCTCCTTATTTAATTATATATGACCAATACTTTTGCAAACTATTTTGAAATATTCTCCGATTCAAGCATATGTAATTTTTCAAAGTCACAACATAACTTTTATAGACATACCTTTCTCATATTGTTAGCTCTTTGGTTTGATTGTTGTAAAACTTTTCATACTTGCTTGACAGTGGTTGTGTTTGCCACTAACTCAAAAGTGACATCATCTAAACATTGGTGGATGATTGTGAGTGCCTATTGATCCTTTCTTCATGCTTTTTGCACGACCTTCCTTTGGGTTGAAATCAATGTTGCTTCTTCTATAGGCTCCTCAAAGCCTTTCTTAACCATTTCTCACACATCTTGAGAACCTTGCCAAGCTTTTACTCTAATACACCAAGTTTCGTAGTTGTCCTTTATCAAATGAGGATATTGAAGTGGGAAGTTTGGACTGGCCATGATAAATAATCAAAACAAGCTCTGATACCACTTATTGGAAGAAAGATAGGTGTGGTATAAGATCAAAAAACAGTAATCTAAAGTTAACAACTCAAGAACAAAAAGAAGATTGAGAGGAAGATATATTTTTATTAAGTGTTTTTCTTTGATCTCTCTTAGCTATTCTCTCTCTTTTTGTACTAGAAATAATGTTGAATTACAAGTCTTTTTATAGGTATAAAGTCCTAGACAATCAAGAAATTAAACTAATGCGAGGAAATCATAAGTTGAACTGGAAATGTATTATGCCGACTAAACCAGTGGACTAATTACTCTATTCTTTAGAAAAACCAAAAATCAAGTTTAATTTTCAACATCTACAATATCCATTTGTGTCTACAACGGAGAGTACAAGCAGAATGCATAGTTTTCTTATTAACCGATTGCTGGAGTACATTTATTTGAGTCTTCTTCCTAGGCACCATATGACCACTCACAGGGATGTTTCTCGTATCGTCATGAGATTTTTTTTCAATCCTACAAGGCAACATGTTTCAACTAGATCATTAACGCGAGTTGGATGAATTTTATTTTTATGTAAAAGAAAATATTCAAGTATTTTCTAATAAAAAAAATTAATCATGAATTCAAAATATCATGCACATTAAATAACATTTTTTAAAAAATATTAATAGGCAATGTATTGGATGGCATTCTTTTTTTAAATATTGAGACGATGATATATTGGATTGATTCGAATTAACTTATCAAGTCTATAACTTGGGTCATGAGACTATTATAAGCCTATAGAAAACTAATCAAAATAAATTATGAAAGTCAATTCCTAATTAATCTAATGGTGATGAAATTTTTTTAAAAAAATATTAAATTTAAATAAAAACAAAAAAAACTATTTGAGTCAACCCGGGTTAATATGTCAAACCTGTTACCTAGATCATGAGATCGAGATAATCAAGTAGAAAGGAAATAAAAAAAATTATGAAGCCTAGTTTTCAAACAACTCAATGTTAAAGGATAAAATCGAGAAAAATCAACTTAAAAAAAGTACAAAAAACAAAATAACTCAAGTAATCCCAAACTAACTTGATAAACCCGTCACCTAGGTTATGAGATCAAAATAACTCTATAAAAAAACAAATAAAAAAATTATAAAGCTCAATTTTCATTAAAAAAAAAAAAAGATTGAGACGTGGGAGTGTGAAATTGAAAAAAAAATTAATTTAAAGAAATAAATAGAGTCAACTCGGGTTAACCAGTCAATTTGTGACTTGAGTCAGCCCGATCGGGATAATAAGTCAACTAGGCAGACAAGGTTAGCTTCCAACTCAATTTAACATAAAACTCAGCTTAAGTTAGGGAATGTTTGAGAGTGTGGCAGCGATTGCTTTTCAAAGTGTTTTTTACTAGGAAATGCATCAAAATAATATTTTTAAAAAAAAAAATCATTTATGACATCAGCATATCAAAATTATTTGAAAACACCAAAAAATATTAATTTGAAGCAAATAAAAAAAATATTTTTTTCAAAAATAGTTTTAAAACACAAAAACACACAAGCCCTAATCTCAAATCTACACACAAGCCCATGAAAATTATTAATCATTATTTATTCTTATATTCTTATCAATTGCCCCAATTTTCAAATCGTTAACCGTACTGCAACGGCAAGATTCCTTGGTCAAGCAAAACAGCGACCGTAAAGACCTAG
>Ga0325405_1008238_pt1 | contig 10377 bp, 5 predicted proteins | sample PopdelMetagenome_21_FD_205663 | JGI IMG/M metagenome (GOLD analysis project Ga0325405, IMG submission 205663) | Populus deltoides microbial communities from Bellville, Georgia, United States - Xylem-Control-R2 | ecosystem: Host-associated > Plants > Phyllosphere > Stem > Wood/Secondary xylem...
TGATTGTGAAGATCCACATGAAGGGCAGGGAATGAAAGAATGATGGGTGCAGCAAAGGATAGGAAGCTGCGGGTTGATCTTACCTGGCCATGCCTTCTTCATCAGGAAGTGTTTCATCATTGATTTCGGGCATGTCATCTTCATCCAGAGCTAGGGCCTGCAGAACTGCATAGTGTCTCTGCAAACCTGTAAGAAAACGTATTGGAAATTGATGATGAGGAGAATCCAGCTAAGATTTAAAGAAAAAGAAAAATTATATGATTTCCTCATGGTCACATAAATCAATGTCCTCCAATTATAACATATATTACAGCAAACTAATATTATGGAATGTGCTATATCCATGAAAATTGTGATCCACATGAATTGAGATTTTATAACTTTATATGTTCAATCAACCCAAACATTGATATTCTTTTTATTTTCTTGCACTATAATTCAGGATCTCTCATTATAAAAGCGCTAACTTCAATCAAGGCGTTGCTTAGGCAGAGACCACACTTCATAAATGCATGCTATATATTAATAAATTGGGATTGAGATACAGATTGACCAGTAGGAAAATTTTACTACACCTAAAATAACATGCACTATATTTCATCATTTGCAGAGTAGATTTGACAAAATATAAGAGAGCATAAAAGTTCTTCCTAGTTCAAATCCAGAATCCATGGGTGTATGCGCGCTTCTGAACCTTTCAAAAACTTTATTGACTATCACATGCTTAATAAATTAAACAGTACTAATTCTAATCCTAGCAGAAATCCAACTTTTACTCCCAGTACGAGTAAAGGTTAAAACCAATCATCTTTTTTCATTGCCATCAATTTCCAATTCATAGTAAGAATCCAAATTAAAATCACATTTTTCCTCAATAATAGCCATCAATTCGCACTGTCCATGAATTCATATAAAAATTTCCATTAAACTTTTAAGGAAATCTATATCAACATCATATAATAACTTTTATACGAATCACAGAAGCTAGTTCAATAAGTTCAATTTAAATGTGTTAATTTCAATAATAAAATAATTTTTTAACTTGAATAATACACATGAGGGTGCACATGCCAAAACCACTAGTTAGACTATAAAATAATATAAAAGTTTAGACAACAGCCATGTGAAGAGGTTTTCAAAATTTTTCCCAATCATCTTAAGATTGCTTCTGGTATGGAATGAAAAATCTGAAGAAATGTTAAGGAGATAACATCTTAAATTTAAGGGTGAAGTGTTAAGGGTGAAGAAAGGTTTAAGAGATGATGTATTAAGAATGTTTGGTAGGAGTTGGAAATAATGAAAAGTAGTTGGTCCCAAAAAAAGAGAAATCAGATTTTAAATTAAATATAATAGCAAAAAATTAAATAACATATAGTTGCACTCCAAAATGGAAATAAAAGGAGAAGAAAGAATAGATTAGTGTTAAAATCTACAAAAGGGGAGGGAAGGACTCGAGACCCAAAATCCACCCCCTAAATTTTTTTTCACCTCTCCCCCACAAGAGGATGAAATACATGGTTTGGATTTTTGGTCATATTTGCCCTTATGGTTTTGGATTGATCATTGTTGGTTTTGTACTAGTAAATCTTGTTCACATATAGAAAATTAAACCAAAACCACGGGGGACAAACATGACCAAAAACCAAAACCAGAAGGGCAATAATGCAAGAATTGTAAGTGCAAGGGCAACAATGACCAAACTGGAACAATGGGAAAAATATGACCAAAAATCCAAAAGACAACGGCCAACCATGTATTTCATCCCCACAAGGTTAACATTTAAACCTATTTTGGGGTTAAATTAAACCTCCATGAAAATTTCCTTTTTCCCCTAATTTGTACCAAACATAAGTAAAATGGGTGAAAAGTTACAAAGGGTAACTTTTCACCCTTCACACCCACACCAAATATATCCTTAGCATTTATAAGCACTCTTCAAGGTACAAAGTCTGAATAATCAAAGCCAGCTTACCAGGGTTAGCAAATTGGAATACAGAAAAATCTTTCAAGTCAATGCGTTTTATTAAAGCAGCAGCCTTTTTAATTTGTTCATCAGTAGCTCGAGGTGCTCCAGCATTTGTGTCTGAATGAATCTGCAGCAAGTCAACCATACCCTTGTTGCTAAGATTACTATATAATCCATTTTGAATTAACTTAAAATTGTACTTGCCTCTTCAACATGCCTGACATCATCAGAATAGGGAAGATATATCATGTGCATTCCAGGTGGCTCAACCTGACCACCAGCACTAATAATCTCATCCTGTTTTTCAAAGATATCAATAAGCAACATTAATGACACAGTAATTTTGAAATTAGACATAAAAACAACAGCAATTATGTTCACTGCATAATTAGTTCAAGATAACAATTTGTATCACATAAATCACATTGTTTAAGGAACTTAGAAATCTAGTTCAACAGCATGGATTAAGCACCAGAAATTACTTTCTTTCATTACTCAACAAAAGCACAAGGCATGGTATTCAATTCAAAAAGATAGATTCAAATCCGGGAAGAGAGATCTAAAAATATTGGAAAGAAAAACAAAAGCACAGGGCATACTATTCAATTACAAAGCAGCAAATGACACAGTTGCACACAATGACAGCATGAGGTTATTCAAATGCCTTAGTTTAATAGACCACAGAGCGGGACAATCAAGTTAGAATATTATCGCATTTTGAAATACAATTAGGAAAATAAAATAAAAATAAAACAAATAAGCAAAATGATAAACGTGTTAGACAAGTATTGGGAACCTAAGGTACTCTCTACCAATCAATCAGTTTACATTACAAGTTTATTTCATTACTCTTTACATTTGAGCAGAATTTAGTTGCAGGGTCTCCCACTTATTTAATGGAATAGGGTAGAAACTCAAAAGATAGACAAAAAAAAGAGTAATAATGACAAAATAATATAAGGATGAAGATGGCATATTGATGCCAAAATCAGACTTGTTCACCAATTATAAATTCATGCATGCAACAATCCAATGGTACTTTAAAAATGCAGTATTTTACTTGTGCAACAAGGGCAACCAATTGAGGACGAGATGAGCTTCCATAAAATGCAACTGCAAAACTGCAAAATTTTCAATGAATGAAGAAAGAAAAAAGAATTAAGAATAAATAAATGCAAATAAATAAAAAGCATGACTAATTCAAGAGATAGGATTAAAAAAAATCAACTTTTGCAATTGACGAACAACACTTCTCTTGGGTTCCATAATTTATATTCCTGCTTTTCCATAACCAAAAAGAAAGTGGAGCTGCTAAAGTTAGGAATCTTGATGCTCCTAGCCACATAAAGTGTAGGATAGTAGCACCACAAAAATTAAAGCCATCACCTAGTTATGCTCCAACAGAATTTGGGTCCTGGAAGAAGAATTTGGAGATGGTTGTGCCCTTTGAAATCTTTATACAAGGTGGATGCACTAAAGTTTCAAGTCTAGACACAAAGACATGGTTAAAAAACCAAGAGTTTGCCCATTGCATCATAGAACGGTCCCTATATTATGATTAAGGATATGGAAAATAAATATGAATTTCTACAATCCCAGGCTTAAACAAAAATTGCCCAGGTACAAGGGTAAAATGCTATTTGTAGATACTACAATAAGGAGAAGGAAAGTATAAATAATAAATCTAAATAAATACAGACAGCGTCTATCATGAGTAGAAACTTATCTCATTACTAAATAATATAACATAGCAATACAAATGAGAGATATTATTAGATTATATCTTATAAATATTTGGGTTCAAGTTCAAGGAATAATACTATAGTTCGCAAAATAAACACTGCTCACCGTTTAAGGTTTACCATGGATCTAAGCAGGGCAATGAAAATGCAAGTGCTACCAATCACTTCCTGCAACCAATAACCAGAAAAGAAAAAAGCGCTATTACATACCAGGGAAGAGATGATTTTAGGATATATGTAAAGCAAGATGGGACTGTTGAAACAAAGAAACTCAGAAAAAATCTGGAAATATAATCTTACAATCACCAAATATCTGAAGTGCATATATTTTTTGTTTAATAAGATAACTACTACTAGTTATAACATCCATCATAGCCCCAAGAGAGAAGTATCGAGCTTTAATGGAGAGTGAAAAGGGAACAATTGAGTGGCTTGAAAGTATTAATATTCTACCATTTCACTACCAGACTTCCAATTAACATGCTTTTATGTTGTAAGCAAGGCACAGGCAAATCTAGACAGACTCATAAGAGAACCATCAAAGCTCCCTGACCTTCAAAGGACCAAATAATAATAACATAAAATAACATTCACCAATATATTGAAGCATAGCTACCCAAAAACACATGCATACAATTAAGATTTTGAAGAGCATTCTAACATGATTCTTAAAATTATTCTTCATGTTCATCATAGAAATGACATTCTCAAAGACAAACTGTGGAGATGAGTAAATTCAAGCTATCAAGTTTAATCCACTTACCTAGATTTATATATCCTAAAGTAGAAACAATCAACAGAACAAATCATATTATGTCCTTTAGATGCAATTTTGTAGGTGAAGTGGATCAAAATATCATTCACTGCACACCCATGAAACCAAGATATTGCCAAATTGCCCAAATGTACTCTCTGTATGAGATAATGTGAAACTAAAAAAACTCCTAATGCATTCGATGATTACCTAATGCATTCTTAAAAAAATTTATTTCCATGAATGTGCCATCTTCTATATAGAATCCTATAACATTGCAATACCAACCTAGGGAATCCATTTCTCTCCACTAACTGCAATTCCTAAAGGGAGATATAGAGAGTTGTAACCCAATCTAGGGGTATAAATTATTTAGCTGTGGCATTACATGGCCATTTATAGGCTTGAAGAAGCATGCTAAGTCATCAAAAAAAAGTTGTGATCTACAAACCAAAGCAGAACAGGCATCATGAACTTTAGGAAAATACCCAAATACTGTTCAAGGAAAAGAATCAAGGAACCTTGTCACTAGGAAAAATAAATGTCGAAGGCCTCAAGTTATGATAATCTTTCAAGCAACTTAAGGGCTTGAATCCAAGAAGATGAAGATGTCCCGTTGAAACTCTTTTGATCTCAGACAGCTCCTCGACAGACAACATGATATTGTCACTGAACCATAAATTGATTAATTAGGCAACAAATGCAAGTAGACAGCCGCCATAATTTATCAAATAACAAAAAAAAATATTAAAGTTTTGGCATATACCAAAATCAGCATGCCAAAAAGGACGGTGTGAAAAATGTAAGGGTATGACAACTTTTAAGTTACAATATTAAATGATCTAACGGGAAATTTATTTACATCATATACTCCTAAGAAGAATTTAAAAGAAAATGAAAAGGGGAAAGCAAAAAAAAAAGATGTAGCAGGTTCTTGAATCAACTAAGAAAGAAAAATAAAAAAAGCATTACAAATAACATAATCGACAGAAGTGAAACATGCTTACTTTTTGTAAGGCTGATATCGTTTTGCAGGTTCTTGCATCAATGCACCAGTATCAGCACAGATAAAAGATCTCTCGGTCTGCACAATGTCAAAATACATGACCTGATTAAGATCTAATACTCCCAAGGTGAATCCAAAATCTAAAACAAAAAGGAAATGATGGAATAAATTAAAAGTCAATTACATATGATTAGAGCAAGTAAAGAAACTCCCCAGTTTGTATCTAATTAACTTGAAACTAATTCCTTTTTAAGAAATTTTATGGTGTGGATTAGGGAGCAATAAGTAAAATACCAGTAAGTTCAAGTATATAGCACCATATTCTGTTTTAGAATATCATTGAACAGAACATAAAACCTCAAGAGAAAGCTAATGCATTATCTCCTTAACCTCCTTCAGTGCCAAACTGTGGAGAAAGTTCATGAAATCCCACAAGCTAGAACCACAATGAGGGAAAAAGAATGCTACATGAAATGCATCATGCCATAAGAAACAATCCAGATGCTGGAAAGTGCAGCACAAAATGATCATGACTACTGATCTCAAATAGGCATAATTCACTTACATTGCACAAAATATGTGCAATGTAAATAAATGTAAGCATTAAACCAATAAACAAAATGAAACATGACAATCTGTTATTACCTTCAAAGGACGATTGGTGACAGAATCAAGCCACGTAATTGCCCCTAGGAAACAAAAGCACAAAAAAAATTTCATAAACTGCCTTATGTGATGACAAAGATATTATGCAGAAGCCTCTATAACATAATGCAGCAGAGAAGTTCGGAGTAATTGTACCTGGCAAAGTTGGACGAATCAAAGCATATGTATTCAGCTCAATTGACAATCCATTTGCAATTGACAATGTGATTCTTCTTACTATTCGCTTTGTAAACATTCGTTTTCTAAGCTGATCTTTCATATCTTGCAATCTGAGATTAGAACACAATGTGAGAGGATTTTATGAAATGAATAGTGTGCAAATACACATGAAATGCACGCAAGTATAGATATTCAAACATCACTGTGGATCGATGAGTGTATTATAGCAGGCTATACGCGCCAATGAGAATTATCATCTCAACAAAAAGCTCTGTTTTAAGGGTTCCCATGAGAGACTCCTGTATAGATGTTTGTTTTGGGGTTTACTGTGAGCAAAGCAGGCCCCCACATATAGAGAATAACCATGTCAATATGTGGAAGATAACATAACTAGCAACTCTTAATCACAAGATGTACAGGTGTCTCCAACACAAAAAAAAAAAAAAAAAAAGAGAGAGAGAGAGAGAAAGAGAGCTCATTTACATGCAGCTAGGTAGGTAACTCCTAACCATAAAATATTTTTATGGCCATCAGTTTAGAACAGCGCACACACTAGCATACACACATGCATACATATATTTAATATGTGTGCGCGCGCGCACAGCTATAAGCATAGGAGCATAACTGTTTGGTGCTCATTAACATTTTTGTGTGTGAAAGAGAGTGTTTTTCCTATTCCAGAAAAACTTGCACTATCATATGGAGCCCTTATAACAGTATAGCCACTACTTGTCATAGTTTTTATTGCCCCTGGAGCATTAGCATTTCCCATAGCTTTAAAATATGGTAAGTCCCCAGAAGCCCAATTTCACAATTGCACTTATGCAATGTCAGACAGAAAAATGAAATAATCCTTGCAAGAGTACCACAAAAAAGAAAATGCATACTTTTGTCCTGCTGAAGGCATAAACTGAGCAAGTTCATCACCCTCCAACCCAATCAAATCCTGAAATATAGTGAATTCTCTATCAAATGTAAATCAACTTACCACCCGGAGAAGTTAATAAAGAAATCAACTGGAGTAGATATGGAACAATGAAAAATCAACTGATGTAGGCAAGGACATACAGAATAAAAAAGTGAAACATTGAACTCCTCATCAGGTTGACTCAAGGGGAGAAGTTCAATTGAGATGCCAAGATCTTGTGCATCCTGAAAGGTAGCAACGGCATTCTTTAACAATGAAATTTGAAGTGAAGAATGGCATTCTCACAAAGGGTTGAATTTTGAAGATGTGCTAGTTATGTCAATGGAAATCTATACTTTAGCTCGCTGCAATGTTGTCCTGGTCATATCTGCTTTGGCTACACCCTTGATGCTCCCAAAAGGATCATCTTCATTTGTAAATAAAAGAATCCGTTTATCAGCTGTTTTCGCAGATCTGAGATGGTTTCATCCTTACATTAGGAAACTATGCATGGAAGATCTTAAAAAAGAAGATGAAAATATCACTTCAGCTTAGAAGACAATCAAAGCTATAACATCAAAGACAAAGAAAAATGTGTATTACCCTTTACGCAACAATGCTTGCGCTATCCAGAGAGCATTGTAAAGGGAATTCTCCCGAGACCCAGACACAATACCATACTGACTGCCAATGTCTTTCGTGAATGATTCTGCAAACAAATAAGATGAAAAGTCATTTGAGATGAAGTAAGAAACTGCTCTCATTATTTCCATATTTGCATACAAAGATCCTCAAAATTATTTTTTTCAAAAGTTAAAACATCTATGGAGATGATAAGTCAGGGATAATTATGACCATTCAAACTCAACCATCAGCTTCAACAAGCTATTAAGAATTAGAGAACTGAGCTCTCACCACTTTTGAAACCAGAAGATTCAAAGACCATGTAAGGAAAAACAAGATACCAGATAAAATAAAAGAGAGATGAAATACAAAGCATGACTACTGGCTACTGCGTCATTTAGCTTTGACAGCGATAGTTGCCACGCATTCTTCCAAGAGGAAAAGAAATATTATTAGATTCAATAATCATTGGTACCATGCCATCTGACAATTAACATTGGAAAGTAAACTAGGAATTAGTTAGAGGTTGTTGGAATTCCACAACTTTAGACATCAAAATGCAGATTCGACAAAGTCTTGCTCTGAAAGACAGACACGATGCTAGCAACGATTATGACAAAAGACTGGTGCATTGAACACAATCGATGTGATACAATTTCAGCACATAAAAATTTAACTACGCAAAATATTAACATTTTTTTATGTTTAAAACAACAGCGGTCCAAAAACAATGTAAGGTTAGATAAAGTTGAGTAACTTTACTTCAATGTAAGAAAAAAAAAAACTAAAGGACCCAGTCTGCTATAACAATGAGTGAGGAGAAACATAAAGAGTTTGGACCAGAAATCAATAAATCTGTTCCAAAGCACGTAGAATATGCTGTCGAGACTTACCCTCTATGCAATCAAAATCTTTGATAAGTCTTGCAGTTGGCCTGTCTAGATACTCTCTCTCCGCAACATTGAATACAAAAGCACCATTTAGATCCTGCAAATTCTTCTTTTCCCTCTGCAATGATTATCAAATAATGGTGAACTAAATATGCTAACAACTTCCATCATAGCTAGCATGTGATCCTAAAAGAAGACAAGTATACAACCAAGTAACTTTGTCAAATCACATGCCACCATAAATACCAAACTAACCCCAAGAAAAGGATAAACTACAACTATGGAATTGCAAAATGTATTGTTTCTTTCATCTACTTACACCTTTTTTTGTGTTGGCTATTAAAGCCAAAAACAAATAAAAAGACTTACAGTGTTAAAGAAGCAGATTGCAACTTCATCATACGATCTATTAATTATTTGGGTCTTCAATGACTGCGCGATACAACTGATAGCTATGTGGAAATGAGTTTCTTCCTTTCCGTCCTCCTGCCAATACCACCAAAATCAAGAAAAACAAAAAAAAAAAAAAAAAACATGTCCACAGCCACAAAACAGCAGCATTTCTTATGCAAAGTCTATTATTAATTACAAATAAATCATTTGGATGAAGTAAATGGAAAAGAAATTAACGAAATCTGCTATTATGCAATGCTACATGCTAGTGTTTAGAATTGTGGCTTCGGTTGCTTTTTAAAATCGTTTGGAAATCCATCAAATAAATATTTTTAAAAAAAATTATTTTTGACATTAACATATAAACTATACAAAATCATTAAAAAATAATTTTAAAAAAATTAAAAAAAATTAAAAACACTTTTTTGAGGCAAAAACAAAGACACTCTGATACAAAAGAAACAGGAGAGAGAGAGAGAGAATACTGACAGAAGGGCAAGTAGATGAGAACATTTTGGGGGAAGCATCGACAAGGTAGACCATGAATTCTTTCGACGATTCTCTTTGCTGCAGAATGTAGTTTAGCAAAATTAGTGTTTCATTTTTTGGGAAAAATAAGTAAGTAAAAGTGACAAGAAGTAAGGACCTGACCTGATAGAATTCGCTATCGGGATCGTCTTCGTCGTCTTTAAAGATGTCATCAGGGTCCAACTCCATTTCTTTCTTTCTTTGTTGATGTTTGGAAAAGAAAAGAGAAAACAGAGAGATCACTTGGAGGGGTTTGTTTTAGGTTTCTCTGCGCACTCACCCTCCCTCCTAATTTCTTAAATATTCGAAATTCGAAGAGGTCAGTGAAGAGTACTCGGTACTCTGTGTGCTTGTTTTTTTAATCGAAAAGTAAAATAGCGTCTCGCAAACACTGCGCCTGCACCGGTGGGCCAGAGAGAGAGAGGAAGTTTAGGTTGGGAGTATGGTTACGAATTACGATTGTTTATTTTAAAATATATTAAAATAATATTATAAAATTATTGTGTTTAAAATAAATTATTAAATCACGTAATTTTATTATTTGAAATATTTATTAATTTTATTATTCGAAATATTTATTGAAATTACTTGCCTTGACTATTTTTCTCTTCATTAAAGAAAAAAAAAAGTTTTTACATATTATGCATACCACTCTCAAATTAATCTTTAATAAAATACATTACAGCATCACTTATGCAGCGGTTGTAAATGCTTGTGCTCATTTAGCTGCCACTAGTTTCAT
>Ga0325405_1008242_pt1 | contig 10374 bp, 7 predicted proteins | sample PopdelMetagenome_21_FD_205663 | JGI IMG/M metagenome (GOLD analysis project Ga0325405, IMG submission 205663) | Populus deltoides microbial communities from Bellville, Georgia, United States - Xylem-Control-R2 | ecosystem: Host-associated > Plants > Phyllosphere > Stem > Wood/Secondary xylem...
AAAAAATTTAAAGATATGTCTCCTTCGCCAGTAAACTACTTGACCAATAGTTAGGAATTGTCTTCCCTTTTAGCCCCAACATAGCCGTTCCAAAAGTCTTCTTTGCGAAAAGTACGTGGCATTGACATTTGACTCCCCCAAGTCTTCTTTGCGTATCCATTTTCCATGGAAAAGATCATCTTGTGACGTTCTCGGTCTCTTGTTGGAAACAAGAATCAGTGTTGTTTTTCTTCTAGGTTTCTTGGCTGACTGAAACATCAAACAAGAAAGTTGCTGCCGGACCCCTCTTACTGTCTTTCCTGTATCCACTCTGTAAGTCCAAACTCTTTTCTTCTTTCCACTTTGTAGTATTCAAATTGATGTTACCGTTAGTTTTAAGGTTTGAGAATTGGGTCTGTTTTGTTTGTTTCTTTATTTCAATTATCAACTCTCTCTGGGTTTCTTGATTGAGATTGCATGTTTATTTGATAAATTAAGCGTGCTGTAAAGCTCCAAGTCTCACGGTTTGCCTTTGAGTTTAGCTGAATGAAAGATTTATTTGCTGAGATTTAAGTAAAAAGTTATTTTCTTATCAAATGATTGAGCGTAAGCCTACATTTGAGCATGGTTTCTAACTTTCTAGTCCATAAACAAGCTGCAAGTATTCCCATTTTGTCGGCATTTTGGCGTGGAAGGATCTAGTGATTTTTTTGTGAAGAAATTTTTGAATCCTTGATATTTGTAAGGTGGATTTCAGCGTTTAATGTTTAATGAGTTTAGTGATTTCTCCTTCTCTTAAAATTCTCGACTGTTGTGTAGTGTTATCGACTGTGATTTATATCCTTAATTTTTCTTTACTAGGTGAAAAAGAGAGTATCTATGAACTTCTAATCTCAAGTGATTTTCTGCACAAGCTAGTGAATGTCGGATATGGCATCCTCTTCTACAACTGCTCAACAATGGAAGTATGATGTATTCCTCAGTTTTAGAGGCAAGGATACTCGTGACAATTTTACCAGCCATCTCCATGATGCCTTATGTCGTAAACAAATCAAGACTTTCATAGATTGAACCTACACTGTTGAGAACAATCGAAGATTCAAGAATTTCAGTAGTGATATTCTAAAAAAACTATGCATCTTCTCCGTGATATGTGGATGAACTGGTGAAGATACTAGAATGCAAGAGAACATGCGGGCAGATTGTTTTACCAGTTTTTTTTTTATCATGTAGACCCATCTGATGTAGATGAACAGAGAGGGAGTTTTGGAAATGCATTTGCTAAACTTGAAAGAAATTATAAATGGAAGATGGACAAGGTTTCAAGCTGGAGAGCTGACTTGACAAATGCGGCCAATATTTCTGGATGGGATTCACAAGTCACTAGGTAACCTTTTCTCTCTATTCTATACCATTTGCAGGTTTCATTTGAATACGTGAATACAAGTATTATTTGTGCCATTTTTAGCATGCCCATGTTCTAATATAGTTAAAATTATGCATAATGTTAAAAGGCTGATTTCCAATGGGTATGGAACTAGCTAAGGGTTGGAAAATAAATAAGAACAACAAAGTTCCCTTACTTCGCACTTTTAGGAATTTTGAAAGAATGCAAGTATCTTTATTTTTAGCTGCCCTGGAAATGATGGGGTTACCGTTCCACATTAAATTCAAAACACTAATTAGACGAAGGGGCTAGATGTTTTTGGACACGGTAATAGAATCTGCCATTGTTCTTTACTAATAAAAGTTATTTTTAGCTTAGTACATTGTTTAGTTAGGTGAAGTAACTCGATCCTTTTTGAGGTAACACATCAATTATATCAGATATTACAAAATTAAGTATTTCTAGCATTATTCAGTATGCAAACCAAATTATACTTTGCATTATCTTCATTATTCTATTTACTTTTTTTTGGATAACTTTTGTTTTACTAACGCTTGTTCCTTGTATTTGGTAGGCCTGAGTCCAAACTTGTAAGTGAAATTGTGCAATTCATTTTGAAAAAATTGAATCACACATCATTAAGTGACTCTAAGGGCCTAGTTGGGATAGATTCACGCATTGAATGACTCAAAACACTTTTATGCATTAGATCATCTGAAGCTTGCATAATCAAAATATGGGGCATGGGTGGTATAGGTAAGACTGTCAAGATATCAAAGGCTCTGCTTCAGCCACCTGTCAAAGAGAATAGAGAATATAATGGTTAGCAAGTTTGTTAATATGGTTAGACGGTTAATGAATTCTGTTACTGTTGAATAGAGGCTTCGTTGATGACCTGAGAGAGAAGAAAATCGAACGCAAAGTTGGCCGAAAACCAGCCCTTTCTCTTCTTTCTCTCTCCACTATGGCCTTCAGCCACCACCACCATCATCACCTGTCTTCTCACCATCGTCCCCACCTTAAGTACCCACCAAACCATCTCATGTGGTGGCTGCACCACTTCTCTCTCTCCTCTGTAAAACTCTTCTTCTTTGCCACCGCGACCCCAGGAGCAGCAGCAACAACAGCAACAACAACCACCTTGCCCAGAAGCTTTTTCTCGTCCCAAAGGCAGCCAGGATTGTAGCTCTCTCCTCAGCCGCTTCAATAGTTCCAACCGTGAGCTACCCTTCTCCTTTGCAGGCCTCTACTTCTTTTTCTTCCAGTTGCAACCACAACCAGCCGCCGGCCTCACCACCTCCAGTCGCACCGTGCGCCATCAATCAAGCCGCCAGCTCCTTCAACGCCAGGTAAGCTTCCCTCCTCTCTTCTTCTTATTCCTCCCTTCTCTGCTATAGCTGCATGTGAACAGTGCAACGTGAATTAATTCACGTTGCACTATTGCGTGCAACTTAGTCACTGGGCTATGCCAGTGACTAAGTTGCTTTGGGCTGGACCTATCTTGGCCCAGCCCGCTGGGCTGGGTCCAGCCCATCCCTAAAATTAAAAGAAGAAGAATCTGGTGGGCCAAGTTTGGCCCAACCATTTTGGGCCGACATTGGCCCCTCCTTTTTTGGATTGAGTTCGGCCTAACTATCTGGGCCGGCCCAGTCCACGTATGTTGTAATATATTAATAATATATTATATATTGTTATTATATTTAAAAAAAAACAAAAAAAAACCAAAAAATTTTCAAGGGGCATTTTAAAATATTTGTGATTTTCTCAAATGTTTTTCTATCAATTTTGCTTAATATTGGGTTGTATACTTACATTGTAAGATACAAGTCCAGTATTAAAATACCTGATTTTTTCTGAAATATTTCAAAAAAATTCAAAACATTTTCGAAAAAAACAAAAAAATCTCGAAAAGCTTTTAAATCAATTTCCTTGTTCAAAAAAAAAAATTTGTTTTCATGCATATGGCCAAATCCTAAAAATTTTCCAAGCATATTTTCATTAAAAGATTACATCTTTCTCATGTTTTGAAAATAAAAAATGGATATCGTAATCAGTTTATGATTATCCATTAGGATTTGGCCAACATGTGAAAAATCTTTTCCCAATCCCCTTTTCTAGGATCTAGATGTAGACTTTAATATTTGTGGGGTGTAAAATTACAAGATAAAGTACACCCTCAAGTATTAAAGATATAAGATGTAAATAGATGCCATGCTAAAATTCAGACTTTAGAACGGTTAGGATTTAGCCCAATAAGGTAGAGACTCTCTCACGAAGAGAGATCTGCCTTGAGGCTTAGGAAAGACCACCGAATAGAAACTCGACTTAGAAAAAACAATCAAACAACAATGCAACTTACCTTAGGTAGGGTGCACTGGAGGTGATGCGTCTTCCCCTTGCACAACCAGTCCCTTACCCAGACTCTCGCAGACCATAGGTTCCTAGTGACTATAATACTAGGTGGCGACTCCTAAATATTAATTATAATTTTATGATTAAATCCAAAAACCTTTCCCAACACACAAAACCTCTCACAGGAGGACGACAACGAGCCTCCGCTGTCGCCAGACAACGTCACCCCCGCGACAAAATTAAATAATTCATAAACACTGTAACCCCAACATCAATTAATAAAAATGAATTAGGCTAGTGATAATTTATATTTGATGATTTTCTATTTAGATTGGCCATGCTTAGCCACCATCATTTTGAGAATGATCCTCAACCATTTCTGCTACATCTCATAAATTCCTCACCAATTTCATTCCCTTCAAATAACATTATCCAAATTTAATTTTTTGTATGTTTTTCTTTTCCTAAAATGTAAATAAATAGTTTTTTCAATCTCTAAAACATTCCATATATATTAGATTAAAAACCTCTATAAGCTCATCACCCTTCACTTGTACAAATAGACACCACATCTCCCCAACTTCTCCTCACATCCATCCTTTCAAGTTCGAATCAACCAAAGGCAAATTAAAACATAAATTTCAAGCAAGATGACAAGCTTTAGGGATGCAAGCTTTGCATTTTTTTTGGTACTATTATATTGCTTTTAGCCTTTGTTACTTGTGAAGATGGGCTTCTTATGTCTGGATTCATTCAAATTATAAACACTTAATTTGTCCTAAATGGCTCTCCATTCCTTTTCAATGGGTTCAACTCCTATTGGATGATGAATGCTACAGCGTAGCCAAGTCAAAGGTACAAAGTATCTAATGTGTTTCATGCGGCTGCTGCTGTAGGTCTTACTGTCTATCAAACATGGGCATTTAGTGATGAAGGTTATCAAGCTCTGCAGATTTCTCTTAGGGTTTATAGTGAGCACTGAGCATGTATTTCAGGTATATGCTTGTATATTTCTGTCTCCAAGATTGTGTTTTAACTTGTTTCCCAACTAAGAAAAATCTAAGCAATGCTAAATACTGTTTGTAATTCTTAGGGACTTGATTTTTAGATTTTTTAGGCCAAAAAGTATATAATTCGCTTAATCTTGACATTAAGCAATAATTATCATGACTTTCAAAAGAGACCACAATACATGAATTGGGTTAGAGCCGTAAGAGTGCCAGTAAACAACAATGATGATTTTTATTTATACAAACACTGTTGTGAAGGGTTATTACAAGAACCATGTCAAGTTACATATTTTGAGCACCAAATCAAATACGACATATTTCCCTTCTGTAATGTTATGATTAGAGATGAATCAGGATATAGTGGTTGAGGTGTAGGTCGATAAATTGGTTGAGGTGTAGGTCGATATGTGTCATTATCTGGGGAGCCATAGGTGGTGGCATTGATGGGGCCAAAGGTGATGGCATACCTTGGCCAATATTTGATGTCCCACCATGGTATCCAAGATTGTTCATAAGATATTCTTTCATGGAATCCATTTGCCGTTTCATTTCAAGAATAAAATCATCTTTTTTCTTTATCTCCTCTTCTTTATTCTTTATCTCCTTTTGCAATGCCCGATACGATGAACTAGGATATGATGACTCCACCGAGTAGAAATGTGATGAAGAGCTTGTACTAACTATAGATTTTGGCATACGAGGTGCACCATATACCCTACCCTTTGTAACTCTTCCTGAAGCCACATATCAAGTTGCTCCATCAAATGAAGGATGATTTTCCCGATTAGTTCCATACTTTGAAATCATCTCCATTTTATAATTTTTCTATAAATAAAATACATGCAATAATAAATTCATTGGAATGTTAAATAATACTTAAGTTATAGCAATAATCAAATAAAAATACATACAACCACTTTTTTAGACTTGTTGTTGATGAAGCTACTAGACTGCTTAGTACTTTGATGCAAAACTAAAAAGACATCATTCCATGGAGGTTCTTTTCCACCAGCTTCCTCTTGCTTTCAAGATTAATAAATATTATAAAAGATAAATATAAAAAATTTAATTCATTATCTTAAGCAAAAAAAAAAAAAAATTCCTTACCATGTTAGCTCGATATGATGCAAATGACATTCATCCAGAATGAGTGCTTATTTTGCCATCTGTTTTGGTTAATCAATTCCTCCTAGCAGATTCCGACCTCCTTTGAGATTCAGGGGTGGACCAAACATCTTTGATCATTTGATTCCAGTCATCATTGTTTATTCAAGCAGGACCTTTATCAAGGCAATCTATAATATTTGTAGTATTTCCATTTGACATGGCTTTCTTGCGAGCTCATGTCAATTGTTGATTCAAAGCAATCCTAGCCTTATCTTCCCAAATTTTACGAACAATTGACTTATCTTCCTCAGGAAAGGAATATTTTTTCTACCAAATAATATATATATATATATACACACACACACACATACACACCAAGTAAAAAGAGTGAACAAAATTTCAAAGTATGGAAATGATTAATCATATTGTGTTATCTTGTTTAGAATTTGCAAGATTATGTAATAACTAAAGAAATTAAATGATATTAAAGAGTAAATAAGAAATAAGAACAAATTAGAACACAAATGAGTCCCTACTACAATACATGTGTTGGAGATGAGAAGCATATTTATGGTTATTCGTAAATAAAAAAGGAGAGGACTATGACAACTCCTTAATCCATATCTTATTGATTCAGCAAACTACATAAAAAACTAAACACCCCACAGATAAAAAAAAAAAGGAATATAAAGCAAGTGAATCTTGACAAGATTTTCAATTCCACATGCAGGTTCAAAAATCAATACCCCAACACACATCAATAAAGTAGTCTCAATGAAAGAACGAATATATTTCCATTTGAACCCAAACACAAACAAATTACAAGAATATTGTAAATAATCAAAGAAAAGAATATGGCAATTAGTGATGATTCTTACCTTAAACTCCTTAAAGAGCTCATCCCTGCATACTGAATCTACTTTTTTCCTAAGAATGCCATGCTCTCTTTAAATTAGACCTCAAAATATCTCCGATTGCACGTCCACATGATGCGTTATTGAACCTGAAAAAAAATATAATAACAAACTTTTATTAAACAAATAATTACATAATAATAAGTAATTTTTTTTCAAACCTAAAAATATAACCTTAATAAGTTAGTTTTTTAAAAGTTTCAACTTACTCTGTTGTTCCATACAAACAAAGCTCTTTTTTTCTTGTCATTGGATCTATTTGTGTGTCAAAACCCTTCCTTTTAACACTTCGATCATAATTGTATGGAGAACAGGTTGAACCGTGGTTTGATGGAACGTCATGTTGATCCTCATCATATACACCTCTCTCATTACTACCAGCTCTCTCATCACATACACCTCTATCATTATTACCATCTCGCTCATCTTCATCTCTAATATTCGCATCATCATCAGTATCACCATCATCACCCTCAACTCTCTCATAACTCCTATATGCATTATGTCCTCCATAAATAAGTTGGTTATCTCGAGAGAAACCTCCTTGAGTTTGAAGCAAATCTTGGAAGCGAAAGCCCTCACAAAGTTAATATGCATCAACCCTCCCATAATCATGTTGAGGAGGATGTGTACTCCCCAAAGTAGGTATATAATACTCCTTCGAGTTCTGATACACAGGTTGTTGAAACGTGGCTTCTTTGTTATTACGCCTTGATAGAGTTTGAAATGATTTGGATGAAGTGGACCTGTCACTCCTTGAAGTGGACCTGTACTCCTAGAATCTAATATGGATCCTCATCGAGGCATGCTAAAAACTAGAAAAAATATATGCATTACTATCAATAATTATTGAGTTGAGAAAATATAAAACCAACCAAACTGCACAATTATATCAAGAAAGGAATGCAAAATTGTTTCCTTTGTTCTTCATACAGGTCATATATATCATTAAAGAAGCAGGCATGGATAGAAGCTAAGCATAAAAATAAAAACATCATGAATTAATTAGTGGTGACTAATTAATTAATCACCTCAAATTTATGTGCAAATGTATACTTGTCAGGCAGCAACAGAGCACCTCAATAATCATGGAATTAAATGGTAGTGATCAAAGCATGATGAGATTTGAGCTGGCAATGATGTCCTTAACACGTGATTCCATTACCTTTATTTCACTAGTCAACGTATTAGATATTTGGATTGGCTGATGGCCATAGCTTTAGACTTAAGCAAATCACCATATTGGTCATTGCCAGTGCTTAATGCCTAACCAATTATTATTAGATCTAAGCATTATCCCTTTTAATTTTTAAGTATGATGCTGGAAAGGTGAATGAGCAAATCAAATAGTCTCATCATTACAGACTCCTTACTAATTTTTATAAGATTCACAAATATAAGGAGAGACCACCTAGAACTGGAATTAAAAGAGTCTGCATGTAACTAAGTCTTTGAACAATCCTAGCAACACGGAGTTTCCTAGTATAGAGAAATCTGCATGTAAATCAGTAACACAGCAATTCCCACCTAGCTAAAGGTTATTGATAAGGTAAATGCAATATATGTTATTGAATGTTTAGAATTGCATTTTGCTTTGTTAGAATCTAATTCAGAGGCCGGCGTGAAAATTTTCACGGTGTTGCACTTTGTATCCATTTTGTCCAAGACTTTTCGGGTAGAATCTCTGGAATAGCACTGTTGAATGAGTTTGAAATGGAACTCGTTTTTCATGTAATGAGATAGGGTTTTTTTATTGCAAGTTTTATTTTATTTCTTTCCTCAACATCGTCTCTTTTTTCTTTTCTTTTTTCGTCTCTTCGGAGACATCTGATAAAGTTAGAAATAAATTTATAATATAAAGCATATAGCTGAAAGATGTAAATAAAAATAAAAAAAATAAAGCATTGAGCCTACGCAAATTCAATTAATTGAAAAAATATAATTGATAATTGTTGCATGCTAAAGTTTTGAGGAGAAAATTATATTATGAACATTAATCCATGTATTCTCAATTTTGACTTTTACCTCCTTGTATTTTAATAATATACATGAATACAGTAAATGCAATATATGTTATTGAATGTTTAGAATAATTTTAAACTTATCTTTGGTGCAAGCAGCGTAAAGCACTGAAAAATCTTAGAGCAAGACCATCAACTATAAAACTCAAAATGAACTACCTGTTTGTCTATCTACACCGGCAATAGGAGGATTATATTAGGGAAGCAGGAACAAGCCTGTAAGCAGGAACAAATATTCTTACTTCTTTGTTTATGTACTGCCTGTAAGCTTGTAAGCAGGAACTACCAGTTTATTAGAAATGGTTTCGAAGTTCAATCAAAATAATATATGTAATCTGAATCATAATACAAACTTGAATAAAATAGCAAATAAATAACATTGAAAACCTAAACTTGTCAAGTAATATGAGGAAATAATATGAAATCATTCATACATATAATAAAGATAATTCATTACATATACTACAAAATATAATTAACTCGCTACTCGTTATTATCATCACTCCTAACCATGTCATCATCATCACACAAAACCATGTCGTCGTCACCACCACCACCACCACCACCACCATCATCTTCTTCTTCTTCTTCTTCCGCAACCCTTTCATCTTCTTTTCACCAATTTACGTCAAGCTGAAGCAATTCATGTTGACTGATTTCTTCATAATAAGATGATTCAACAAGTATAGTTGGATCATCAAGTGTTTGAGTAGGAAGGACACGATATGATTGAGAAATCTCATCCGATTGATCAACGTCAAATGTTCTCACATTGTTTTCATCTTCAATAAATTCACCCATGTCAATATTATAACGACTTCTAGCAGTTGTTTTATAACCGTCCACCATTCAGAGGATTTATTATCAAGTGGATATGTATAGTAGACTTGTTGACATTGTTGTGCTAACACAAAATCTTCATTTCCATGTAGTCGAGATGTATACTTGATTTCAACCAAACCATTCAAACGATGCACTCTAATCTCTCGTTTTGTATCATACCAATTATATTTAAACAAAAATAACTTGCACTTGCTCCCCAAATATTTTAGCCGAACAACTTCTTTAAGCATTTCATAATAATCACGTTCATTATCATCATAACAACTTCCTTTCACACAAACTCCACTATTCGTTGTCTTTTTAAAACGACCATAACTCTGAGTATGAAATTTAAAACCATTCACATAATACCCATTATAACATTTCACTGAAGTTGAAGGGCCCATAGCAAGTCCAAAGAGTTGATTTTCAATTCTATTAGATTGGTATTCCACCTAGCATAATAGTTAACTTCATAAGAAATATTGTTTTAAAACAGATTAATAATTTTTTTAAAGTAACTAATTGACATAAATATAAATTAATTTTATGAAAATACTTACATTATTTTTTAACCAAGATGGAAAGATCTCTTCGCATAATTTTTCAATTTCAACATCACTCGCATGTGGTTGTTGTGACTTTAACTCTTGACGACATTGCCTAAAATTTTAAAATGTTAAAGTTAATTATAAATTATCATAAATTAAGTACAAAATAATATTTCATACTTACTCTAAATAAGGCTTCAATTCTTGACAATTGAATATCACATAGTTATG
>Ga0325405_1008252_pt1 | contig 10368 bp, 8 predicted proteins | sample PopdelMetagenome_21_FD_205663 | JGI IMG/M metagenome (GOLD analysis project Ga0325405, IMG submission 205663) | Populus deltoides microbial communities from Bellville, Georgia, United States - Xylem-Control-R2 | ecosystem: Host-associated > Plants > Phyllosphere > Stem > Wood/Secondary xylem...
CAATTAAACCGAATAAAATTTAAAAAAAGCTGATTGATTTAATTTTGGTTTTTCTTTATAAATCTGAAATCAAAAAAATTAAATTAAATTAAACATAAATAAAATAATAAATAATAAATATAATTATTATCCTATCCGGTTTCCAAAAATCCTTCCCCTCCTCTCGGAAGAACCCATTTTATCTTCTTTTTTTTTTCTCCATTATCTCAAGCTTAAAATAATAAATCACATTTACGGAGGCATTAAAAGCCTCCCAAGAGGATATCATTACGAAACATTGAATGGAAGTACAAAACAAGGGACTCTCATTTCTGGGGGAGCCCTAAAACTAATATTTAATATACCTTCCCTTTTATTCTTCTCTTCCAAGCTGTATAATATTATTCTTTCTTTCCCTTCAAGCCTCGTACACTCCCTTTTCCAATCATCTTTCACATCCACGTATATATATATTTTATTTATTTTTAATTCCAGACCAGTCTCCGTCATCTCACTTTATTTATTTATTTATTTTTCATCATGAGCTTTTTCATTATTTATACTAACTCACTGATATTGACAGGGGTAATTTCGACAAATAGGTGCAGAAAACTGTACACGTCAGCCACTCCCTTCTAGAAAGCAGGACGGGACCTAGTCCCTCTCTCTCTCTCTCTCTCTCGCGCTCTCCTCTATTACGAGCCAACGAAGACCCAGCTGTACCGTCCACGTGTACAATCCCCTCTCTCTCTCAAATGACCCTGTCTTCTCCACTCCCTCACCCTCACCCACCACGTGGCAGACATCACACCCTTCTTAAATCACAACCACGTTTACACAAGCAACCCTACCATATCACAAGCTAATCAAACGGCCCAAATCCCACCCGTACAAAAGAATATTCTTCCACTGCAAAACACTTACCAAGCTGACTCAAGGCGTGTTCACTGCGTGTTTGGTTCGTGTAAGAAAGTACTAACCCATACTTGGGAATTTTATGCTATAGACCCTGTAATTATTCAGCAAAGAGAGAGAGAGAGAAAAATTGTAATAGAAAACAAGATTTTATCACTTTTTACTAAGATAAAATATAATTTTTTTATATTTATTTTCAATTCTAAATTATTAGAAGATGATTGAGGGTGTGTTAGTGATTATTTTTTAAAATGATTTTAGTTCAAAAATAAATTAAAATAGTGTTTTTTTATTTTTTTAAAATTATTTTTAACATATAAAAACTTAAAAAAATTAATTTTAAATATTTTTAAAATAAAAAAACAGCATTTTACCCTCGAATAATCACCGAAAACCCTCGCTACTACTTGATAAGAAACTAAAATCGTGAAAAACTCATAAAATTTAGAGCATCTTTAATTATTGATTGTAATTAAGAAAAAAACATAATTGTTTTAATTAGACCTTTCCAATTCCAACCAACCACCACGAAACGCGGGGTCCATTTCTGCCCTAATAAAATCCCTATCCCTCTTGGGGTTTCTCTCTCACAGTCACCCACAGCCATTACCTCTCAGACCAACCTCTTCTCGCTCTAAAATCACTCTCCACCTCTCTCTTCTCAATCATATTTTTTTAATGCGATAATGCCTGCCACGGACTATCAAGGTTCGTCGGCATCCCTTAGACATTCTATTTTAAGTCTCCGACGTGACCCCGTCCATTCCATGGACTCTCAACAAAGCACCTCAGTTCTCGAGCTCGAGCTCGAAGCTTTTCAGAAACAAGTCACCGAGCGATTTCTTGAGTTATCATCGGCCGGACCTGATCGCTTGCTTTCGTTGGCTTGGATCCAGAAACTTCTCGATTCTTTCCTATGTTGCCAGGAGGAGTTTAGAGTCATTCTGTTCAATCACAAGTCGTTGGTCCATAGACCGCCTTTGGACCGGTTTGTTCAGGATTACTTTGAAAGGACTGTCAAGGGATTGGATGTTTGTAACGCGATTCGTGATGGGATTGAGCAGATCAGAGAGTGGAAGAAGCTTTTGGAGATTGTTTTGTGTGCTTTGCATAATCAAAGAATGTTTGGTGAGGGTCAGTTTCGCCGAGCTAAAAAAGCTTTGATTGATTTGTCGATTTCTATGCTAGATGAGAAGGATTCGAACGCATCATCGGCTTTGGCTCATAGAAACCGATCTTTTGGAAGACAACAAGCTTCGTCAAGAGACCAGCATCATAGGAATCTTGGGCATTTTAGATCGTTGTCGTGGAGCGTGTCGCGGTCGTGGTCTGCTGCTAGGCAGCTCCAGGCAATAGGGAATAATTTGGTGGCGCCGCGAGGGAATGAAGTTGTGGCAACTAATGGAATTGCGGTGGCTGTTTATACGATGAATACGATTTTGCTTCTCGTAATGTGGGCACTTGTCGCTGCGATTCCATGCCAGGATAGAGGGTTGCAGGTCCATTTTTCGATTCCTAGGCAGTTTCCGTGGGCGCAGCCGGTGGTTTTGTTGCACGAGAGGATTTTGGAGGAGTCACGGAAAAGGGATAGGAGGAATGCACCTGGGTTATTGAGAGAGCTTTATCAGATGGATAAGTGTGCGAGGGTTATGGGCGATTTGATGGATTGGGTTCAGTTTCCGTTAACAGAGGAAAAGGAAGGGGAGGTGAGGCAAAGAGTGAATGAATTGGCAAATGTTTGTGAGGTTTTAAAGGAGGGATTGGATCCCTTGGAAAGGCAAGTTAGAGAGGTGTTCCATAGGATTGTTCATAGCCGGACTGAAGGGCTTGATTCTTTGGGAAGGCCTAATCATGTGTAATGTTTTGAGTGATGGGCCATTTGTGTTTTGGGAGATGAAAATATGGAGAATGATTCTGATCTAAGTCATGGTTTGAAAATAAATGGGCAAGGAAAGGAGATTTTTCGGAAAATATATGTTGTGTAAAGAAATGTAGGATATGGAAATTGGGGGAGTGCTTGCAGTACATGGCTGCTGATCTCCAGCTTTCCTTGCTATTGTATAATCGAAATTTTCTCGAGTAAAAATTGCATCTTGCTGTTGTAGCTGATTTTGTGTTCTCGTTTTGATCTTCTTTTTGTTGATGGTATAACATATACTCTTTTGTGTATTGGAAAAGGAGAGAATTAATTGCTCAAGTTATGATCTTTGGTTATTACGTCTGATGACTTTCGATGCTCTTACAAGCTAACAATAATTGTATTTATCTCATGGTCATATCCTTGGAGAATGTATGTTGCTGGGTTGATAGAAACAAATATTGCACTTGTGTTTATTAGTGTTATGATATCTTCTCTTTCATATCTGAGATTTGTTGAGCTTGCAGGTAGTATTTTTTTTCTCCTTCAATTACCTTGCACAAAATTGGTGATCTCGTGACCTGACGTAGTAATATGGGCAGTTGGCTTCCCTTGATATCTTGCCTGCTCCTCACCCGACTTTCTATCAAGGATTCAACTGGGGAATGTTGCATCTATTGATTACCTGGTTGAACATTCATCATAGCATTTGCTCACATCTCAAATTGAAGTTATTGTCTCCGTGGACGAGGACGGGGATAGATCTTGGTTATCCTCCGTTTTCTGTATCTCTTATCTTTTTCATAGTTCTTTTAGCAAATAAAGACTAGAGAATTCCTTTTTGAAATTTTCTTCTGACCTAGTTAATTTCCAACCACCAATAAATTACCGCAGGAACTCGAGTTTCTGCTTGCGTTATCACAGAGGTGGGCCTTACGTATAACAGGTCAAGATCCAAGTTTTATGTTAGTTAAAAGGTTCGCTTGACTTTGATTTGCTTCCATATGAACTTCTTCTCAGGCTATTTTTATAGTGTTCTTGCAATTTGCAAAAATAGTTTAATATCTTGGTGGCATCCGCTGTTGTAGTTGACTTTGATTCAGTCTTATTTTCGAGTCCTTGAAAGCTCTGGCATTTTGACCCATGAACATTTTGCATCTAGAATAGAATTTCAGCAATTTGTTTCTCTAGAATACAAAGCATTTTAAGACTTTCTAGAGCTCTTTTTTATTTATTTGTTCTTTTGATGAGGACAGTATTTTCTTCGTATTTTTATTCTTTAGAGTGTCAGGAACGAAGACCACATCAGCCAAGTTTCCAAGATAAGCATCTGGGTGAAATCTTTATGCTTGTTTCTGTTTCATAATCAACATTTTACTGTTTACCCTACTTGATCTAGGAAACAGAGAAATATTACATTCTTGATCTCACCATATGAACAATCAATAAGAGGGTAGCCACGGCACCTGATGGGGACTGTGATGAGATTCCATTTTTATTTAGCCTATTAATGGATATACAATTGGACATGGAGTCGATTTTTTATGTGCAGAAACCAGCACTAAATTGCGAAGCATTGTGAGCGCAGCAAATGCAATCAAATGCTTTGTTTCGTAGCTGCAAGACTGTAATTCACCTCTCCTAAAAAAACACCCGTATCTATGATACAACCATTACCTTGTTGATGCTTTGCTTCATTGTTAAGAGTTCCTGAATCTTTGTACTACGAAACGAAAGCTCCCACCACACCTCTTATTCTTTCCTACCCCACCTCTTATCCCTTCCTGTCTTCTATATTCGCTCTCTGATTTGCATCCTTTTCCCCGATCCTGTCCTTCCCTTTGCATGCGAAATTGATCTTCTTTCCAGCAAATATTACAGAGCAAGAACGCAAAAGCTCACAGCTCCGTGTTCAAGGAGAAATTAACTTTATCGGATCTCTAGGATGCCATTTATACCTTGTTCTGCTCTATTTACAACCACCCCATATCTCCCTGATAAACTAGAGCAGTTGTGTACTCTATTTTACTATAGCCATGGGCTCAAATTTTAGTGTCATTCAAGACTTGCTCTCACTGCTTCAAACACTTGAATTTCTAGCCGCACGTAGCCTGTCAGGTGTTAGGTATTTGTCGGCAAAATAATTGATCCACCAATCTGGTTAGCCCATGTATAACCTTGGGGAAACCTAGCAGAATTTGGAGAGGACCAGTAATGGCTGTAAAACCTATCAATCGTCGCCTAATTCTGGACACTGATAATTACTTGATTCAACTGTGTACATCTGATTGCCATTTCTTCTCTACTTTAAACAGCTGGGTCTAGCCCAATATAATAGATTGCTGAAGCCTTAAATCTTGTCATTCCTCTCCAATAAATTTCTTTATTGATGTTTTCTAAAAGGAAATTTCTTTAACAACCCATCACTACCTTACAATTCATACATATAGCACAGGCATGGTTGGTGAAGGTTTACATCCTGAATACAGCAGATTGGACTACCAACTAGAGAATATAGCAGAGTGGCCACCACGATACTGGTCCTCCTTACAGGTTGGTGGCTATCATAACTCTTGAGGTTTAATTTCTAAAAGCTACTTTTGTCCTTCCTTGGTAGAGCTGAAATCCATATTTTGCAGTTGTAAAAAACTTTGGTTTCTGAATGATCAGTCTACTTCACTACTATAGTGACCTAAATTTGTCGAGTTTCGAAAGGAAAATCTCTCTCTTCTTAACCTTAATACAATTTAAAACACACAAGAAGTTCGATGATGAAAATCTGAATTGACATATCACAGTTCTCGGTACAATTTCTAGATTATGTGTTTTTTAGCGTGATAAAGATTAATTTTAAAAATATTTTTTGTTTAGAAATTTATAAAAATAATATTTTTATTATTATTTCTTCAAATTAAATCTTTGATAACGAACACCCTGTATGTAAATGCAAACCACGCCATGGGGCTATCTTATCGGAGCTTTTTCGTTCAACCTTCCGCAGCTTTTCAACAGCTCTCTAGCTGCAAGGCTTCAAGAAAGATGGGCCCCTTTTAACAGCACAAAAGGGTGGCGATCTTTTCAAGTCATTCAACTAATAGTGGCCCCTCTTTAACTCTTATGCAGATTAGAACATGGCACCTTGTGATGCACGTGTCTGGGCTCTACATGGGCCAAATACACAGACACCACACAAGAAATTTCTAGCACTTGGCCCTTGGTGGATTGTTTCTGTCGAGTCGTATGCTTTTTCAGTAATCACTGGAAAAAGGGGGTGTCTCCTAATCAACAGGGAGATTTAGTTGAATTTTATTCTCATCTCTTTAGCTGATAAATCTGTACGTAACATGGTTGTTCATTATTTGGCCATTTATTACCATCTATTGACAAATGATAGTGAAGTTCTTTTAATCAGCTGCGATGAATACAGTATCAATACACTCCAAAAAAACTCCAACACTAGAGGATGCGATGAAGAGCAGGAATTCGGGAAATAAAAACTGGAAACCACAAAAACACTGGTGAATGTGTAAAAGGTTGTCAAGCTAGTGGCAAATTACGTCCTTTACTTTTCCGGTTCATATAACTGAACTTTTATTTCATGCTTGGTTGACAGCTGAAAATAAGGGTCTCTCGAAGCTATCTTATTAGGAATACATGCTTAATTGATCATTAAGTTTTAAGATTCAGCCCGCTAGCTGTATGTTCCAAGAAATCTTTTTTCCCTAAATTTGTTGCAGGAACATGACGTGATTGCTATATCTTGGACACGAAGTTAAGGAATTTACCTCTTGTAAGAATGAATCACAATCACAGCAACAACCTATGTTCTTTGCAACAAAGAATGTTTCGTAGCGGTTGGACCCTAGGCATTCTAGTCCTAACAAAATAGCACCCCTTCATTCTATTTCAGTATCAATATCTTTGAATCCAGTTTACGCTTGTGAACATCAAGTCGATCGTTCCATAGCAATTAGCTTACTTGATGCACTAGATTTTATTGTTTTCAGCAATAACAAAGCAATTAAAGCCAGTGTCTTACATATAATTCATCTTTTCTTAGCTCTAATCCAACCAACGACAAACACTACGATAGAGACGAGAGTGGCCGACCCTGCAACAACAAGAGGAGGACATAGCTTGGTTCTTCTTGAAACAGGATTCTTTTTATTCGTTGCTGCTTCTTTGATATCATTTCCTATTCCATGGCTTTCTTTGCTTCCTTGGGCCTCATTGTTTCTTGACTTGTATGCAGGATGTGGAGTTTCAGCCAGCTTTTTTTCTTGATCAGGTTCGGGTATCGTTGGTTCTTGAACATTTGTTTCTGTTTCCAGCTTTTCTGATTCGTGTGATATTTCAGTCTTGACTACATGATTTGCTTCTTCTGTATGTCCTTGATCAGCTTGCGCTGATGGTTGGTTTGACACTTCTGGTGGTTTAGTCTCTTGATCCATGACAGCTTCTGTCAATTGATTGCGCTCTGGTCCATGAGGGTGTTCTTCCAACGTTTCTTCACGAGTGCTCTTGGCCTCTGGAGTTTCCTGTTTCTTCCCCTGCTCTTTCAAACCGGGAAGCTCCTCGCTTCTAGTTTCTTCAGCTGGAGCGGCCTTTTTTGACTCTTGGTGTTCTATCTCTTTCTCAGGCAAAACTAGCTTAGGTTTCTTGATTACTGTTTCCTGATATGTAGCGGCGGTGGTAGTAGAAGGAGGTTCTGCCTTTTCAGGAGTGGCTTCTTCTAATTCGCTTCGATCCTTACGCTCTAGTTTCTTTTGTAACGTTGTATCTAGAACTCTTTCAGGCACTATTTCAGCTGCATCAGCCTTTTGCTCAACAACCCTTTTATTTTGCAAAGCTTGGTCACTTTGTTCCACCCTCTTCAACTCTGGCTCCCTACTCTCTCCTTCAGGTGCCTTGTCAGCTACAGCTTGTGTAGCTTCACCTCTCCCTTTATCAACCTCCTCTCCCTTAACTTCCTCTAGCTCAACATCAAGAATTCCTTTCACCAATTTCGGAAGAATAATCGTCAAAGTCGATTCTTCATCATTGAATCTTGCCTTGATTTTATCCAAAACGACCCCATCAGGAATTCGGAAGGCCTCCGGAATGACCGTAATTCAACCTCTTTTTTGTGCATAATCCACCCTATCAACACCATCTCCTGAACTGGCTTCTTCCCACTAATTGAGATCCGATCACCATCTTCATTAATCTTGATGTCAGTATTCTCCTTTCTAAAACCTGCACTTTTTTCACAGTATCCAGCATGATCACAACAACAATATTAAGAACAACAGGAACTTGAAGTGTGAACATTAATTATTACCTTTGAGATATCCAATAAGGGTGAACATGTTCTCGGTTTCTCTAGAAAAGAAAAGAGGACCGGCATGATCTTTAGCAATCCGAAGGTCGGTGAAGGAGCTGATATCATCTCTAGTGCGGATGATTTTGAGCCCCAGTTGAAGCTCCATGGCTCGGTACAACTTTCTTATATATATAAATATATAAAAATTGAGATAGATTTGTTAGTCAAGGATGAAACATGAGATGCATTTTAACGAGGCAAGAGAAGAAATGACAAGGTGGCTTTGATGCATGTGCATAAGAAAAGCACATATTCATTGCTTCTTAATCTTGAATTGTTATAAACAGTGTATAAACGGGTTAAAAGTCGGTTGCTTTTGATGTATGTTTTCACCTTGGCGGGAAGCTAACGGCTCTTTTTGACAAACCGACTTGTATGGCGTCGGGAAAAAAGTTTCAAGCAAGTCCTCCTGCGTAGGTTTAAAAGCTTATTTTATAATTAATTCATTGAGATGTGTGACAATATATGTGTTTTCTCTATTCATTTAGCATACATATCATCAATTCTCAAATAAATAAATAAATAAATAAAAGATTATAAAAATGTTTTTATCACAATTTGCAGACTTGGACTCCAATTTCGATCAAGGAAGAATAGGCACACATACTCAGAAAAACGTTCATATCCCAATGTTGTCTTTCATCTGCATCATAAATGCATATAGGATGACAAGCACTAAAATTTCAGCTTTCTCGTGTTTATTATCATGGTAGTTTTTATGATTATAATTAATAAAAATAAATTTAAAAATATATATTTGATTAACACTAATTAAAAAATAGTTTTTCATAAATAAAAAACATGTTATTTTAACTTCTATAACATCAAGGTTTGAACGCATTTATATGTTAGGTCACTGCAAAATAAATAAAAAAGCTATTTCACTGACGAAATAATTATTTCTTTATGATTAGCTAAAAAATATAAACTATCATAATACTAAATAATCTCTAAAATAGTACTACAAACATTATAATTATAATTATAATTATATAAAAAAACCAACAACTTGATTAGAATTAAATAACATGTTGAATTAAATTCAATTCATAAGTAAATTTGAATTCAATTGATAATTTATTATAATTTTTATGATTGAGATAAAATACTAAATTATAGAATTAAATTTAATTATACTAATTAAAATATATGTGGAAAAAAATTGAATTAACAATCTTGATTATTTTGTCATTATTTTAGAAATTATTTTTTATCATATAAATATTATTATTTTTTTGTTATAAGGACCCCATGTTTATTTAAAATAGCATAAAATATAAGCATTTTAAAATTTTCTATCATTTACTTGAATAATAAAGAGAGCTAGAAGGAATTACTAACCCGTCGGCAGCTTTTAACAGTCTTTCCAATACTTTTTCCCCCATCGGGCAATTTCTAGGGCCAAAAAATCAAAACTTTTGTTGAAGAAAGCACCGGTTGAAGAAGGTGGAGGAAGAGATGTGAAATAGAAATTGATTTTCTAGAGTTTTTGAAAGGAAAGAAATGGGATATTTTTAAAAAATTATTTTTCATTTGGAATTACCCAGCAAATTAGAGGATATTCCTCCTGATATATTTTTTATGATTTAAATTTTATTTAAAATTCAAATCAATACAATTAAAAGAATTACAGAATTACAGGTTCTAAATAGCCTATAAATAAGCTAGGCAATTAATTTTTTCAATTGATGTGGCTCCTCCTTCAATGGCATCGTAGATTCATATAGTGTAATTTTTTTTGTTTTTTTTTTTTTCATCCATATAGTTTTCCTTTCCATTTTCTCTTAATTTAATCATTTCATATTAATTTTATTCAGATTTATTTTCATGGTTTGACGTTCCCATCAATCAAGGGGTGGGATTGAAACCCCGAAAAGATATGATCCACGAATAGATAGGTTCCCAAGCGATCGCTCATTGCATTTGAAAACATCCTCATGTGGGATTATCTTCAAGATTTAAAACGTAATTACATGTGAGGTTAGTGTAAAAAATAAAAATTATTTAATTAACTAAATGATTTTTTTCTCGATGGATAGATATAAAGCAGAAACTATCAAAATACCAAAAATTATTATATTACAAGAAGCATCGTAATCAATATAAATTACAAAACAACACTATATAAAAAAAAAAAGAATGGATCGAGAAAAATCTTTAAAAATCATAGAAAAAAGAGATAAGTACCTAAAACTTATTCAAATGCATGAATTTTAATAGATAGAGAGGTGTTTACTAGAGATGGGAAGATTTT
>Ga0325405_1008255_pt1 | contig 10366 bp, 3 predicted proteins | sample PopdelMetagenome_21_FD_205663 | JGI IMG/M metagenome (GOLD analysis project Ga0325405, IMG submission 205663) | Populus deltoides microbial communities from Bellville, Georgia, United States - Xylem-Control-R2 | ecosystem: Host-associated > Plants > Phyllosphere > Stem > Wood/Secondary xylem...
TTTCATTATTTTTATGTTGATAAACTTTGAAAACACTATCATTCAACTATATAAATAATTTTATTTTTTTAGAATTCTAACGTTTATTGGACTCTTATTATGCTTTTTTTCCTTTCAAAAAAAAAAACCGGGGATGTTCATGCTGTTTTGGATATGTAAATTTTATTTCTAAATATATTTTATAATTTGAGAAGTTCATGTTTTATATATATATATATATATATATATATATATATATATATATATATATATATATATATATATAATTGTTAAACTGATCGGGTTAGATTTTTTCTAATTTAAAAAAATATTGAGGCAATGATATCTTTTTAAAGGAGCAAGAAAAATCTAGAACCCTAGTCATTGTCTTGAATGAATTCAAAAGTCTTGGTTAATTTAATAATATGATTAAAAAAATAACAAAAAAAAAGACCAATGATTAATTGAAAAATATGAACGCTTGTCAATATTATGAAAATATATCCTTTATATTTTCTTCAAATATCTCAACAATCTTATTTGATAATAAAGTAAATATTGAATGAGAATAAGATAATCTCATAAAAAGAAAAATAAAAAAATATATGAAGCTCAATTACCATTATAACAAACGTTGAACGACAAACTAAAAAAAATCAATTCTAAAAAGGATAAAAAAATTTGACTCGAGTCAGCATGCCAAATTTATAGCGCAATTGTAAGATTGAGATAACCTCACATAAAGAAATTAAATAAAATAATAGAGGTCAACTCTCAAGCAAACTAAATAATGAAATATAAAAATGAAAACAAAATTCAATTTAAAAAAAAAAAAAACCAAGTCAACTCAGGTTAACTAGACTAATTTATGACTTGGTGTATGAAATTGGGATAACCCTACAAAAAAAAGCGTAAAACATCATGAAGTTCAAGGTCTAATAACCTAATGTCAAATGATACAATTGAAAAGAAAAAAAATTAAAAAAAGAACTTAAAACAACAGAAGTTAAATCAGGCTAATTTTTGAAATTTATGACCCGAATTATGGAATCGAGATTACGCCAAAGAAGGCAAACACAAAAAAAATCACTAAGCAAAAATTTTAATCATTTAAAATTAAAACCACAAAAGAAATAGCAATTAAAATAATGAGGATAAAATATAGTATAAAAATAAAAAAAAAAAAGAAAATAATGGGGGACTAAATTGAAAAATAAAATCAATCAAGAAAGGGATACAAAAAAATAGCAATCAAAAGAATGAGGACCAAATTGGATAAAAACTTAATGAAATAAAATGTTGATGGATGAAATTGAAAAAAAATCAAGAAATGATAAAAAAAAAATAGCAATAAAAAATAGAAGAATCAAATTTAACACAAAAATTAAATGTTGATGGATTAAATTGAAAAAAAAATCAACTTGAAAAAGAATTAAAAATAAAATAAATAACAATCAAAAGAATGAAGATCAAAATTGATACAAATACAAACTGACATGACACATTTAATTTTTGGAAGGGCTGGTGTGAAATCCAAGGTGAGGAGAGAGAAAAGAATGAGGAAAAGAAAAGAAATCCACCAGAGACTAATCGTTGCTCCGTCATGCACACGTACCTGACCACCATGAAGAAGATGACGCAATGTTTTCAACGCCATCACGAAAGGTGGCGTTTGATCGCTAGAAGATGCCACACACGCCGTCCAAAAGCGTGGGCGGCTCCAACTCACTACATCTGTCAACCACTTTTATTTTTTAAGTATATTTATATTAGTTAAAAGATGGAATTGTTTCTCATTTAAATTGATTATAACTAAAAAAACTATGATGAAAAAGCAAAAAAATCCTTGAATTTTAAATTTTTTTTCTTTTAAGGGCAATGATATCATTTCACTGTGCAATCATAGCATTAACATACCAAAAAACCTATTGATCGCAACTTTAGTTCTCTTGTTTTTAAAGGTATTTAATGATTGATTTACCCCCAAGCAATATAATAATGACAAATGAACCTTGTAGAAAAACTATTTTGCTCCCAATAGCTAGTAAAATGATCTTGTATGAGAATGATAAAATGATCATTTCAGTGTTCCAGTCCATAATAAATTGTGTCTTGGTGTATAGTAAAAGGCTAATCTCTTCTAGCTTTTGTGTTTAGTTAGATTTGTTTTCTAAATAATAGCCCATTTTTATTAAAAAAGAGATTAAGCCTACCATGTTTTTTTTAAAAAAAAAATTGATTCAATCCCAATTTTAACTACAAATAAACATATTGAAAATGATGAATTTTCTTTTTAAATTGATGATATTTAAGTGATGGAGGCTTTTATAATAGGAGCATTGATTATGAGGAGACACTTAGGTGGTGGTTAATGGATTATGTTTGGATGGTAGTGATTGGTGTTGTAATTGTGGTGACGACTGTGATGAAATGGTGAGATGAAGATGATCGATGAAGGTGTTAATGAAAAAAATTAAAAATAATTATTTTTATAAATAATTATATCGAATTTAAAGATATTATATATCATGTAATTTGTGATAAATCAATATACTTCCTTAAAGAGGAAAAAAACAATGATTTCTTCTAATTATATTGAAAACACCATTGAATTAAAGTCATTATCATTCCATTAATTATTTTATTAAATTATCTTCATACACAATATTGGGTTTAATTATAAAAGGCAGAAAAAAGTTCAAGTGATGAAGATGGACAGCACAGATTTTCATGCATAAAATTCAACAAGAAATCATAAATTCATCAAAGCTCAATCTACAGAGGTTCAACATAACCAGTAAGTGGCACCAACATAGTATTTTAATAATGTCCCATCCACAGCACGCGGGCGCGGTAGTGGATTTTAGACTTTTTAGCAACTTGTCTCGCACTTTCTTTTTTTGTCCTTCTCATACACTTAGCATAACAAAATGTACTTGAGAAGGGAATTTTTTTTTTTTTTCTGTGTTGGGGTTTGATTTTTTTTTTGCATGTTTGTTATTTTTGCAGTGTTTTACATGTTTATATTAGGCTTGCAGGGTGTACAATGAGTTTAAAGATTAGTCATAATATATGTAAACTGACCTGAACATCCTGAATTATAAAAAAATAACAAAAAAAATATAATTGAGAATGATGAAATGTAGAGTATAAATTTCTATAGCTCTAGGAATCAAAAGCACCGTGAACTCTAATAGTCAAGTTACGATTTTACTTTACCCCTCGTAACAGAAACATTTAGCTTGAATGATAGAGATAACAAGGTTTTATTTTTTTTATGTTGTTATTATTAGTTATTGAACGGTTAAAATACAGCTTAACACTTTCTAATTTAATTTTAATTTTGATTTTTATTTTTAATCTTTTAATTGTTATTTTGTTTTGTTTTGTTTTTTTTATTTTTTGTATAATAGATTTTTGTTTTTTAATTTTATCATTCAATATTTGATTTGTTTGGGATTGAGTTTCATGAATTTTTATATATATAGTGCTTCTGTTTTAATGACCCGGATTACAGGTTTGAAAAGTTGACACAAGTTGACATCTTTTTTCGAGTTATTTTTTTTATTTTATCATTTAATATTAATTTTTTTAAAAAAATTAGCTTTATGATTTTCTTTGGTTTATATTCTATCAAGTTATCTTATTCTTATGACTTACGTCGCATGTTTTGCGAGTTAACTCTTCCCTTATTACCCAGATTATATATCTATTACGTTATCTCAAATTGACTTGGACCAAGTTTTTTTGTTTATTTTATCCAATTTTGTGCTTTCAAACTTTTTTTTTTCATGCTATTGTTATCATATTTTTTTTATTTTGATCTATTTATTATTATTGTTTATTTTTTTTATTGTCTAATTAAAATAAATTCAATTTATTATATTTTATTAAGACTATAACCCGAAATGTTAATTAAAAAATGTAAAAAAATACGCGACGTAACATGATCCATGTCTAGTATATTACTAGAAACGTGGCCTGCGCTATGCCGCGGGTCAATTTTTTTATATAAAAAATATCAAAAAAAGTTAAAATCTAAAAGTGTTAGGTCTTTCTACAAAATTATACCTAAGAGAATTGGGTTTGTTTGCTAGTCCTGACCCAAAAGTTATATTTATAATATTAATAATAATATTAAATTTGCATGACTCAAGTGTAAGCGAGTTTGGTTGCAACATCAAACTCGGGAGCCTTGGATATGAGTCTGGTTGCAAGGTCTTATTATAAAAGTGTGATAATTAAAAAGGAAAAAAATTTAATATTACAGAATGAAATTAAAAAAAAAGATTAATTGAAAAGAAAAAAACAATAACGCAAAGCATTATTCCGATGAATAGTGTTTTGCAAGGAGGGGTACAGTAAAATCCCCTTATGAGATCATAATAATTTAATGAACAATAAACAAAACAAATTATAAAGTTTAATTCTTAATCAAATCGATATTAAAAGATGAAATTGAAATAAAAAAATTACTTAAGAAATTTTTTTTTTGAATCAACTGGTTTAACCTGTCAAACCTGGGATTCATGTCATGAAATTGGAAGAAAAAAGATTGATTTCTTTTAGTTGTAGTTAATTACAATATTTAAAGAAGAAATTGGAAGAAAAAAACTAATAAAAAAAGAAAAAAAATCTGAATCAACTGGGTTAACCCATCAAATCAGATTAACTCGTCAAACCTGGGATTCGTATCATGAGAGTGTGATAACTAAACAGGAAAAAATTAACATTAATAAACTAAAGTGAACAAAAAAATATTAATTAAAAAGAAAAAAAAAGGAAAAAACCTACAGCAAGAAAAAAACTAATGAAGAAAAAGAAAAAAAATCTGAATTAACTGGGTTAACCTGTCAAACCAGGTTAATCCGTCAAACCTGGGATCTGTGTCATGAAAGTTTGATAACTAAATAGAAAAAAAATTAATATTATAAAATTTTAAAAAATAATAATTAAAAAGGAAAAAAAAGCAAAAAACAAAAATACTAAACAAAAAAAATATTAATTTAAAAAAACAAAGAAAAAAAACCTACATGAAGAAAAAAACTAATGAAGAAAAAGAAAAAAATCTGAATTAACTGAGTTAACCCGTTAAATCTCGGATTCATGTCATGAAAGTTTGATAACTGAATAGGAAAAAAAAAATTTACGGGTTAACCTAGAATTAGCTAGTTTAACCCGTCAAACCCGGAATCTGTGTCATGAAAGTTTAATAACTAAATAGAAAAAATTTAACATTAACAAACTAAATTAAACAAAAAAATTAATTAAAAAGAAAACCAAAAACAAATCTGGGTTAACCAGTCAAACCCGGAACCCGTGTCATGAAAGTTTGATAACTAAATAGAAAAAAATTTAATATTAAAAAAAAAATTAAACAAAAATAATATTTATTAAAAAAACAAAGAAAAAAAACAGTTTAAAAAAACAAAGAAAAAAGCAAAAAAAAAAAGAAAAAAAGTTGATTTAAAAAAACAAAGCAAAATGCAAAAAAAAAAAACAAATACAGCACAACATTTCACTGTGGACTGCACTCGAAAAAATTAATTAAAAAGAAAAACCAGAAAAAAATCCAGGTTAACCTGTCAAACCCGGAATCTATGTGATGAAAGTTTGATAACTAAATAGAAAAAAAATTTAACATTAACAAAAAAAAATTAAACAAAAAAATATTCATTAAAAAAAAGCTTAAAAAAAACAAAGAAAAAAGCAGAAAAGAAAAAAAATAGCTTTAAAAAAGCGAAAACTGTTCAGCGTTTTACTAAAAATCAAAAAAAGAAAAGCCTACATGAAGAAAAAAACTAATGAAGAAAAAGAAAAAGAAATCTGAATTAACTGGGTTAACCCGTCAAATCTGGGATTCGTGTCATGAAAGTTTGATAACTGAATAGGAAAAAAAAATTACGGGTTAACCCAGAACTAACTGGGTTAACCTGTCAAAATCAGAATCCGTGTCATGAAAGTTTGATAACTAAATAGAAAAAATTTAACATTAACAAATTAAATCAAACAAAAAAATTATTTAAAAAGAAAAACGAGAAAAAAAATTCAGGTTAACCCGTCAAACCCGGAACCCGTGTCATGAAAGTTTGATAACTAAATAGAAAAAAATTAACATTAACAAAAAAAAATTAAATAAAATAAATATTCATTAAAAAAACAAAGAAGAAAAAAACAGCTTAAAAAAAAAAAAAAAAAACTGCTTAAAAAAACAAAGCAAAATGCAAAAAAAAAAAAAAAAACAGCTCAACGTTTCACTGTGGATTGCACTCAAAAAAATTAATTAAAAAAACCAAAAATAAATTGGGGTTAACCCGTCAAACCCGGAACCTGTGTCATGAAAGTTTGAAAACTAAATAGAAAAAAATTTAACATTAAACAAAAAAATATTCATTAAAAAAAAAACTTAAAAAAAACAAAGAAAAAAGCAAAAAAAAAAAAACAGCTTAAAAAAAGAAAAAAAAAAGAAGAAGAGAAAACTACTCAGTGTTTTACTAAAAAACAAAGAAAGAAAAAGCCTACATGAAGAAAAAAACTAAGGAAGAAAAAGAAAAAAAATCTGAATTAACTGGGTTAACCCGTCAAATCTGGGATTCGTGTTATGAAAGTTTGATAACTGAATAAGAAAAAAAAATTACGGGTTAACCCAGAATTAGCTGGGTTAACCCGTCAAACCCGGAATCCGTGTCATGAAAGTTTGATAACTAAATTAAAAAAATTTAACATTAACAAACTAAATTAAACGAAAAAATTAATTAAAAAGAAAAATCAGAAAAAAATTCGGGTTAACCCGTCAAACCCGGAACCCGTGTCATGAAAGTTTGATAACTAAATAGAAAAAAAATTTAACATTAACAAAAAAAATTAAACAAAAAAAATATTCATTAAAAAAACAAAGAAAAAAAACACCTTAAAAGAATAAAGAAAAAAGCAAAAAAAAAGAGAGAAAAGAAAAAAAACTGCTTGAAAACAAACAAAGCAAAAAAAAAAAAGACAGTTCAGCGTTTCACTACGGACTGCACTGGAAAAAATTAATTAAAAAAAACCAGAAAAAAAAATCTGGTTTAACCCGTCAAACCCGAAACCTGTGTCATGAAAGTTTGATAACTAAATAGAAAAAAATTATCATTAACAAAAAAAATTAAAAAAAATATTCATTAAAAAAAACAGCTTAAAAAAAGTTAAAAAGAAAATGCTTAGCATTTTACTGTTGATTGTACTGTGCGGTCCACGATAAAACACTGAGTAGTTTTAGCTATAATTTTAATAATAATAATTATAATGTTCTCTGATGTATTTTTACCCTCTCCTCTTATCAATTGCGCGACAAAAACCAGTAGTTATTTTCTTCTTTAAAAAAGTGAAATTGTTTATCAAGTTCATCAAATCTATTTCACGTAATATTTTATATTTGTGCTAGAAAAAAAAAAGAGATGGAAAGCTATGACCTGTTAAAAAAACATAAAAATATATGGTAAGGATGCTGCCACGTACCCAATAAATAAAAGAAAACTGGCTAAAAATTGTAAGAATTAATTTTAAACGTAAACAGTGCAATCCACAGTAATTTTAAATACTATTCACTTATCTCTTTTAGTTTTTTTTTAATACATTTCTCTTTTTTATTATTTATTTCTCATCTTCGATCGTCTCTTCTTGGACAATGGTCACCACTCAGCGCCTCTAGGGGTCCCCACTACCGTCGTCGTCTCTTTAGTCTTTATTATCATCACCATTTGGCAGTGATTGCTTTAGGCTAGCCCATGGTGACTTGATTGGTCTTTGATCAGCAGTGCCCAGCAAAGGTGCCTTAGACTTTAGTAGCTAGAATTGCAGGGATTTGTAACAATTAATAATAATAATAATAATTGATGTTCAGAGATAAAAGGATAGCTGAAGTACACCTGTAGTGAAACATCTTGAAATGTTTTTTTTTTTTTTTTCCTGTCGGCAGTCAATGACTTCTGATATGTCTGTGTCTGAGATACGGCGAGGTATGGTTGAGTTTTTTCCTACAAAGACTTCGCTAAAATTCTCATGAAAGCTCAAAACAAGGTAAAATGTCAATAACCAGTCGCCCGTTTGTATCCCCAAGAGTCAAGGGGCCAATGGCAGGCTCGTGGGTTAATTTGATTGTCGGACGAGCAGCAATCTTCGACTATGTGATTCTTAAGATGGGTACAGGAGTGTTTCTGGGATCATTTCAGTAATCATTCTATTTACATTATCTTTGATTGGATGCTATACCGCAGGGGTATTCATGAAGCTCATAGAAACTTCGTTTGGATGTATGGGGGCTCAATTCGGGGATGATATTGAGCTGGAGATGTGGGTGTTATCTATAAAATAACATTTTAATGGTTAAGTTAGTGTTGTGTTTGAAGGATTTTTTTTTATTAGAAAAATATAAAGAGAGTAATTGCGGATTCGTAGTAGTTAGAGTGACAATATTTATTATTTTTTCTTTGTTTTATTTTGTTTGTATAGCTTATCTCAACAAAAATAATCAGGAATAGGTGACATGAATAATAAACTAGATAGAAAAAGAAAAAGAGAAGGAAGAAAGTGAAGGAGAGAATAAAAAAATCCAATTGAATTGAGCCTAAAAGGAGGTCCAATTGAGCTTAAAAATAGCCAAACCCAGCCCAACATGGGTTCAATTACGTTTAGTTTGACTTAGTCAAAATGACTTTTATGTTAAGCTCAATTTAACCGGTGGTCAAACCAAAGCAAAAAGAGTTGAACTAAGCCCGAAAAAAGTTGGGATCATTAATTTGAGTTAACGTAACGATAAAAATTGTTATTATAATTTTAAAATTTGATTCAATAATTAACTCGATACCAATCATGGGTCGGGTTGACCATGCACAAAACATCTTTGAGATTTCTTTAAGCATCTCAAATATTTTATAATCATTTACAGAGTTACTGGGTACCAATCATCTCCATCCTCACTATTTTGTTCTCTCCAACTTGTTCTCACTGTTTTTGACAAGTCTCAAGGTGCTTATCTTCATGCTTGACTTTGAAGGGTGAACTTGCTTTCTTGTCAAGAAATTTAAACAAGCAAGCAAACAAGTTTAGAAGAAACTAATTAATTGCTTGTATTTATTAGGAGGTCATTAATTAATTAAGGTTAGCTATTAGTGTTAGGGTTTAGAGTTTATTTTTTAGATTTAAGGTTATGTTTATGATTAGAATATTGCTTAGAGTTTGTATTTGTATTTGTATTTGTATTTGTATTTGTATTTGTAGTTGAGTTTAATTTTTTATTTTTTCAGTCACCATTACCAATTGCATTTTTTATTTTTTTTTAAATCATTTCTTTAAGAAAGATGATACAGGGCTGTAGGTAATTTACAAAGAGTTTGAATAAAGAACCATAAAAAAATAAGTAAATTTTTTTTATTAACGTGGGTGTCCGGGCTAACTTGTGTGCACCTCGACTAATCCCACAGGCCCTGAAGTTAACAACCATGTAAACTTCTAGTGACCATCATATTAGCAATTACAGGACTCGAACTTGAGATCATAGGGAAAGTAAATCTCTTAATCCCAAGCTCTTACCACTGTATTACCTACTAGATGGTAAAAAAAAAAAAAAAGAGTAAATTTATACAAGGAAAAGACACCCTGTCTATGAAAGAGGTGGGAAATGAAATAACACAACCGTGTGACTAATCTTCTAGAAGGTATATAATACATGGTAGGGCATTCCACATAATCAAGCATGCCTTGAATTAAGTGTTCCAAGGTTTTTATTAAATTTTATTATTTAATATTAGTATTAGATGGATGATAAACTCTAAAAAAATAAAAAAATACCAAAACAAAATTATTATATTTACTTAATGTTTGTTCTAGCTAGTTAATTAATTTGTGAAGCACTGTATTTATATTTTCATCAATGCAAAAGTACTTAAAAAAAACTGGAGTGGTACTAGTCCGGAAATTTATACCATACGACTCGACTCAACGACTCAAGGATCGACTTGATGCTAGTAATGGATCGGTCTGATTGTTAAGCTAGGTTAATATAAAAGTAAAAATAATTATTATCTTAATTTTAAAATTCAACTTGGGGATTGATCCGGGGCTAGATTCAGGTCACAAGTCGAATTGACCATTAACCCGGGTCAACATAAAAATATAAATAGTTAATATTATAGTTTTAAAATCCGATTTGAGGATCGACTTGGAATAAAACTCGAGTCACAACTTGAAAGGGTTAACCCGGGTTGATCTAAATTGAAAAAAAATCAAAACAACCTCGTTTCGACAAAAAAATATATATATAAAAAATCAATGGATTTTTGAATGGTGTTTTATCCCAGGCTAACCGGGTTGTACTTTGACTCGAGTTTTTGACTGGATCATGTCAGATCAA
>Ga0325405_1008256_pt1 | contig 10365 bp, 10 predicted proteins | sample PopdelMetagenome_21_FD_205663 | JGI IMG/M metagenome (GOLD analysis project Ga0325405, IMG submission 205663) | Populus deltoides microbial communities from Bellville, Georgia, United States - Xylem-Control-R2 | ecosystem: Host-associated > Plants > Phyllosphere > Stem > Wood/Secondary xylem...
CGGCCTTTTTAAATCTTGGGCTCCACATGAAAGTTGTAGGCCTATGTCTTATCTTTCCATCCATATAAAATGGACCTAAATCCAAGATCTACAGCTCCAGATATGACCCAATTACCGAACAGTGTTCCAGTTTGGACTGCACCAGCATCTCTTTTCTAAGTTTGGCCATCTCTTTGTCCTTTCAATTTCAGTACTTCAACTAATCAATCAATTCTTTTATTTATGTGATAGGCCTGCATTTAAGATGAACATTTACCATAAATTAAAGGTATCTTATATAATTAGATATGTTATTATAAAACATGCTTTAGTTAAGGAGTTTTTGATGTTTCAAGTGAAAAATGATGATATAAAACCTTGATAAAAATGCACTTTTAAGTACTAATCACCCAGCTATTTTTTTTTTAATCTAAAATGCTCTTAATTATTTTTTAATATGATAGTCACATTGAGAATTTAAAAAAGTTAGAGAAATAATGTAAGAAATGGGACATGATTTTTTAGTACATGAAATATAGTAATTTCACTATTTACTTTTCATTTATTTTTTTTTAATATTCTTTCTCTGTTTTTAAATATTTCCTTAATTTAACTATTTTTTTATTTTATTTTTTTCAACTCAAAGGCATTCTAGATATAATAGGGAGTTTGGAACTAGCTATATAATTCATCTACATGTATGCTTCAGCTATTGAATTTCAGATAAAAATCTGTAATATTTACTCTTGTTGTTACAGTACATAATGCTTGCTTTGTTATTTGGCTTTTTTTTTTAATTTCTGGGTCCTGACATGACTTTGTTCAATATGATGGCTAAGGTTTTTAAGCGTGGCATCAAGTTATCTTCCTCAATAATTAATCAGCCTTTGGGTTCTTCTTGGCACGAAAGCGGTGTGTTGCGTTCTTACTATTATTTAATATGGTCTCCTTAATGCTTTGTCATTTTGAGGTTTTGTGCTCTTATACTACATGTCATTTACATGGAATATTAGGCATGCATCCAGCTTCCTTTGTTCATGCAATTTTTCTACATGTCATTTAATGTTTTTATACAAACTGCTACTATTTTATGCATCTGCTACCATTGTTAATTAGAGTTAATTATAATTTAGTCTATGCATTTTTTATGATTTTATAAGTTAGTCATTATGTTTTTGAAAACCATAAGTTAGTTCCTTGTTATAAATTAAATGTTAGTTATTTTAAAATTTCAAAATGAATCATGTTTAATATTGAAGTTTCTCAAGTTAGATCTTAGAAGAAAAAACATTTTTATGAGAAGACAAGTGCCAAAAAAATATTAAAAATTAATAGTTTAACTTGGATATGCTTTTTTTTTTCATAGTTTAACTTGGATTTGTTTTAAATACTAGCACTGGTTATAGCTAGATGGGTTTAACATACTGTTTATGTTTTTTTATTTTTCCAGCAATATCAATGGCTTATTGGATCATAATATAATCCAATAAAGTTGGCTAAACCTGATTGAGTTGCAATAAGAAAACCTCCACCTTGGGCCATTGATTCTTTGGGCTTAAGTAAGTCTATTTTGCTTCATTTTTAGATGGTTGCTAATTTATATCATGCTTAATTTGTCTGTTTATCATGCCTATCCTAATCTTTTCAATTAATTGAAACTCTGCTTTTCATTAGGACAAGATAATGCATATTTAAATTTATTTTCCTTGTAGATCCTAGTTTTGGAGGTTCATGTGAACATGATGTTGGTTATATTCAATTAAATTTTCTGGGTATAGGACTATCTTTTTTCTTTCCTTATTCATTGACAGTTTGTATAAAAAAATTAATTGAATGATTTTCTATCATTGCAATCCCCTATATTTGAATTCTAACATTCCTTAATAAATGTATTTTAAGTGACTATTAATTTGGGCCTATAAAGTTGCAATAAAAAAAAAAGAGACAAACAAAAATCATGGTAATCTATGGTAATTTGTTTCCTGCTAAACTATTACGATCATTTATGATGTCCCAAAAGTCATTGGAGAAAACTTTGAATACCTTAAAAAGCAATATCAAGCAATCTGGCATCAGGGTGGTAGATTACTAGGACCTAGTTTCGCATTTTGTTTATTCACAGCATAGGTTATTATCAAAGATGGTCTCAACCAAGATCTTTTTTTTTTATCATTACAATTTGATCTAAGTGTACGTTTAGCTCTAAGTTTAGAAAAACCATTTTTTTTTTTTACTATTTTTTTCATCACAGTCCCCTATTTTTGAATCATTTCATTCCTTAATAAATATGTTTTAAATGATTATTAATTTAGGTCTACAAGATTGCAATAAAAAAACAAAAAAAAAAGATAAATTATTATGGCAATCTATAGTGGTTTGTTTCCTGGTGAATTGTAGTGTAGATAACAATATTTTCTCCACACCTTTCAAAGTAGTTTTTATTTTTTTTTTAATTCAATAAGTTTTTTTTTTGTTATTTAATAACATATGCGTATAAAGCTAAATTTACCTTGCAAAAATATTCAATTTTGATCAATAAATTATTTACTGTGCTTATTTTGATACAAAAGAAAAGGAAATCAAACTCTTAAAACATGTCAAGTAATTTGGCCAACTCCTAAAATAAGGATATAAGCATTTCAAAATTAACATAAGAAAAATAATTGATAATTAAATCTTTATTGTTAGTTTTTTCTTGCTTCTAAATGACAATTCATTTGCACCAATAAACTTCTTGATGCTATATTCATTTTCCTGATGTTTATTACTAAAAATATTTCATTTTATCTATAATTTTGTTATTTTTTGGATTTTATAATTTTCAATAATATATAAAGTTGAACCAGCGATCAAAATAACTACATCTCGACATGCAGGCCCAGGATAACATTTTTTTGCCATAACACCTGATATCAAGGTGGAAAAGAAAAGTTGAATTATTTTTTTCTTTTTTCTTTTCTTATGTCAATCAATTAAAAGAAGGAATCATAAAACATTGGGACCCAACTGTGTATTTAAGCCAGTTTGGCCACGCGGCTCAAAATGTGTCATAAAAATTTAAAATTATTTTTTTATATTTAAAATTATTTTGATGTATTGATATTAAAAATAAAAAATTATTTTAATATATTTATGAGAGAAAAATACTTTGAAAAACAATATCTACCATAATATTATTAATAAAGTTTCAACAATTACAGTAATAAACTGACTTACATATTGTACCAAAAAGAAAGTGATTATATATATATATATATATATATATATATATATATATATATATATATATATATATATATAATAATAATAATAATAATAATAACAATAATAATAATAATACTTAAATAGAAACAAGAAAATTATATTAGACCTATCCACGCACACATATATAAACTTTAATTTTAACCCAACTTTGTAGTTTAAAACTTTTTAATATTGTCCTTCTAATTTTCTGAAAGTTCCAATATTACTCATAATTATTTCAAAATGCATTTGTAATCTTGTTCAAGATTAAAATTTTTTCAGGTTAGATATTAGAAAAAAAAAATTGTTATGAGAAGACAAGTGCCAAAAAAATATTAAAAATTAATAATTCAACTTGAAATTGAGTTTTTTTTCAAACCAAACAGACCAATCATTATTTCACTAAGAACATAAGGATAAAATAATAGTTTACTCTAATAATTAAAAAGGAAATGGATAAATAACAATATTGTTTAAATTTGAATTCAATTAATAACCTATTATAATTCTTATATTTCAAATAAATTATTAAATGATGTAATTGAATTCAATTTTAATGCTTAAAATATATGTGAAAATGAATTCAATTAGAAAGCTTTACAAGATTTATGTGCTGAAGCTTGTTAATTAATATCACCTTATTTTTGAACTCATTTAATCCTTGTCTAGAACTCCTTGTCTATATATATGTGTAAGCTAGACAAATAATTAAAGTTTGTTTATGTGGTACATATTTTATTTTAAAAGATTATTTAAGTACTAGTAGTTAAAGAAGTATGCTTATTTTCAAAAATGCTTATTGGTGTTATCATGTTAATTAGATTAACATGGATGATCGATAATAGATGTATCGTTGTTGTATGGATGGTCCTCTTCATCCTGAATACATTACAGGTGTTAGAAGATTTATCAATTTTGCCTTTTCAATTGATAAAAATATATCTGGGGGGAAAAATTAGATGTCCTTGTGTGAGGTGCAAAAATCAAAAGTTTTTAAAGGAAGATGATGTTTGTAAACATCTATTGACAAAAGGTTTTTTACCTTATTATGAAAATTGGATTGTACATGGGGGGCCTTATGTCGCAAAACCAATATTGGCTGGACCTTCATCGGTTGGAATTAGTCATGTTGTGAATGATGTTTGTCTAGAAAATCCATATAGGAATCTGGTTATGAATGCAATGGGGGTTGGTGATGCATACTATAATGATAATGTGTATAGTCCTATGGTAGCAAAGGAACTTCCAAATCCGGAGGCTACTAATTTTTTTAAGCTTTTGAAAGCTGCGGAGGAGCCTTTGTGGGATGGGTGTACCAAGCAATTCAAATTATCTGTTTGTGTACAATTGCTTAATATAAAGTCAATTTTAAATTTGACTCAGACTGCCTTCAACAAGTTTATTGATTTTACAAAAAGTTGCATGCCTAATGATGAAAATTTGGTATGAAATTTTTATGATGCCAAGAAATTTATGCGGCCACTTGGACTTGGTTATGAGAAATATGACATGTGTCCTAATTACTGTATGTTGTACTATAGGGCAGATACAATGAAAATAAATTGTAATTTTTATGGAAGTTTACGATACAAACCTAGAAATCCAACTAGTAAAGGTTCCAATAAGGCGGCAGAGAAGCAACTCTGATACTTTCCCTTGACACCAAGGCTTCAGAGACTGTTTATGTCTCCATATCATGCCAAAGATATGACATGACATCATTTTCATAAGTCAGATAATGGGGTTATGGTGCACCCATCTGATACGGAGGCATGGAAAGAGTTTAATTGTGTCCACTTAAACTTTGCATCAGATCCAAGAAATATTCGGTTAGGGTTATGCACTGATGGGTTTTGTCCATTTGACAAGTCTTCAAATACATACTCTTGTTGGTCAGTAATTGTAATTGTTTATAATTTGCCTCCGTGGAAGTGCATGACTAGACCATTCATGTTTTTGACAATGATTAACCATATTCCTGTAAGAATTATTGTTGTCATTTACATCTCCATGCACATTGCTAACACTAGAAGTTGACTCAACCACCCTTTCTCCCATGCTCTTATTACGAACAAATAGTTTTTCGTGTGCATACCAACACAGGTAATTCTCCATGAACCCTTTGTGTAGAAGATGCATCATTACAGCATCTGGATGCAGATACTTTTTATTTTGACACTTCCTGCATGGACACCTAAAACCGCCTCCAGTAAAATTTCTGAAAATGGATGTTGCGAAATTAATAAAACCCTGAACCCCGTTACAATAATAAATCCTCAGCAATCCTTGGGGTAAATCTCGATAAATCCATGAAAGATTATTCATGACTTCTATCGAACCTCTATAAAATTATGATGACAACATGTATTAATTAACTATGTTAGATAAATAAATTTGCAAAAATATTAGTTTACCTCGAGATTATCCAACAAGCTAATTACAACTTCTCATAAATATTTATTATCAATTATCAACGTCCATACAAATTTATACATATAAATTTACGGAAATTACAACTCTGCAATAGCATTGATAAAAATTAAAACGGACTCGTTAAACAAGCTATTAATTATTTCACCATAACATATGTAATTCGGTAATTCAACAAAGTTTCAACAATTTACAAACATTTATAATTTTAAAAAATCTAAAACAAACCATAACAAGTACAAAATTATACATTCATACAACAAGTTTGTTTGAGAAATAACAATAAAATATATACATACACTAACAAAAATACATATACTAAAAAAACAATAAAATTGACATTTAAAATTAACATTTAAATGTTAAAATTAAAAAAAAATAGATTTACTACAGAAAATGATAAAATCCACAATAAATCAGAACACGGATGTTATGACCACAAAACTTAAAGAAATATGACTTGTGTTGAAAAGAGAGGAACTGTTTTTTGGGGGGTAGTTGTTTGCAGTTTGGGAGAGGAGAGTTGGGATGGGGAAGAAGAATGAGAAACAAGGGAGGAGAGGGTCGGCAGAGTGGTGATATATTCATTTTTGCCGATGGAATCACCGAAAGACTACTTCTATCGGAGATTTCATTAGCAATTCTGATGGTGAATTGGTCACGTCACTGTACGGAGATCCCGGTTTGAATCCCTCAGTAATTCCTTCAGTAAAATCGCCCGCAAAAACTTCCACGTCAGCGAACCGCTATTTTTTTTAATTCTAAATATTATGTCTGTAATTTCATCAATATATACCGACCGAATTACAAACAGAATATTATCCGTCGATAATTATCACTGCAATTTATCAACATAATTATTTCATTGGTAATTCCATTGGTGTTAGGCGAATTTTTGGTAGTGCTTTCAAGTTTTTTCATGATGTAAATATGGTACAAGCTACCTCAAAATACAACCCTTGTACTTTATGATATTGCTACCAAAAAAAGACTAAAGAGAAAGGGAAAAAAGCTGAAAAGGGGGGGAAGAAAAAAAATAGTAAGAGAAAGGGATAGGTTAACTGAAACAAAAGGAGAAGAATAGAGAAAGAGAGGAACTAAGAAAAAACACACACTATTAAGAGAAGAGAAGGAGAGATTGGAAGTAAAGAGAGTTTAATTGAGAATTGAGAAAAAAATAGACAAAATTCTTGAGGTTTGTTGATAACATAACTTTCAAAATAATGGTTGACATTGTTAAGAAATATAGGGTTATTTTATTTTATTATTTATTAAGGGTAGAATAGTCTCTTCAGTTTTCTTTGTTTTAGCCTATATATAGTCTATTTGTATTTAGGTGAAGTGAATCCTTTTTTAGTAATTCATTATGTTATGCAATATCAATGAAACCGTAATATTTTCTCTTTATTTTATTTGGATTGTTTAACATGGTATCAGAGCATGGTTGCATAGAATGATACTTAATCTCAAATACAACTTTTTTTAATCGAACTTCTGAAGTGGTCGTAAAATTCCTTCAGTTTATGCAGTTTGGTATTTCATCTTCCCTTTAGTTTCTACAATTTGGTATTTTGTCTTCCCTTCAGCTTCTGTAATTTAGTATTTCATTTTCCCTTCTTTTACGTTTTTTTTTCTTTATTTGTTGATTATGGCTAGTGATTCGTTTCAGTTTATGAGTGTGAGGTTGGATGGAAAGAATTATTTGTATTGGAGTATGTGATGAGAAATTTTCTTAATAGTAAAAAGATGTGGGGATATGCTAATGGAACACCTATGAAACCTAAGAATACTGATGAGGGTTATGTTGTTTCGATAGATGCCTAGGAAGCAAACAATACAAAGATTATTACTTGAATTAACAATTTTGTTGAGCATTTTATAATTTTGTTGAGCATTTTATAAGTACACAAAATATGAGATAACAAATGAGGTTTGAGATCATCTGTAAATGTTATTCACTCAATCAAATTTTGCAAAGCAATATCAATTAGAAAACAACATACGAGCTCTTCACTAGAAGAATATGAGTATTCTGAAGTTTTATTATGCTATAACAGATCTTTAGGATCAATTGACTCTTACAAAATCAGCAGAATTAAAAGCATGTGATGCCTATATTAATCGTAGAAAGCATCAATGAATAGTATAGTTTTTAACAGCACTTTACAATGATTTTAAAAAACTTGGAGGTTTAATTTTGCACTGTTCTCCACTTCCTTTTGTTGACTCAGTTGTCAATGAGTTATTGGCTGAAAAAATGTCTTTAGTCTTATTCTGAAAAAAGAATTCTCTCTACCTCTAATCCTTCTATGCTAGCAGTACCTTCTAAGTCTTTCTTCAATAATCAGAATAAGCTTTACACAAAGGTTGCCTTCGACGAGTGTAGTTTCTGTAAGCACAAAGATCATTGGAATGTTTAGTGTCCTAAGCTGAGACAGCATAATCAAGCCTAGAAACTTGGCAGTCACTCACAATCTAATGCTCATAGACCACCTTAGGATTACAAACCATAATACTGCATCAATAGTCTTATTAGGTCCTTTTACCAATTCTAGTACTCTAGGCTGAGCAATTTCAAAAGTTTCTCTCCTTACATCCACAAGCTATGTCTACTTCTTCTTTTGTATGTCAGTTGCCTCATAGTTCTTCAAGTATATGACATTTTGAATGGGTCTTGGATTCTGATACTTCACATCATATGTCTCCAGATTCTTCATCGTTTGCTTTTGTATCCCCTTTGTCTTTTATTCATATCATGACGGTTGATAGCACTCTTATGCCCTTAGTAAGTGTTGATTCTGTTATCAAACCCCATTTGTCTCTCCCCAATTTCTACCTTATTTCAAACCTCACATTGAATCTTACTTTTGTTGGTCAGATATATGATCCTAGTGATTATTTAGTCATCTTTTTCTCTTCTTTTTGTTGTGTGTAGGATCCTTATTCTTAAAAGCTTATTGGGACAAGTCATAGGGAGAAGGGACTATATATTTTGAATGAGTTAAAAATATCAGTTGTTATTGTTGCTGCTAGTTTATCATCTCAAGTACCTAGTACCTCAAATATTCCTCCTCATGTTCAACCAATTCGTACTAATCATTCTACAGGTACTGACACTTTACTCTCCAGCACACCTGAAGCTTCATTCTCCTCTACAGTCCCACCAGTTCCGTCTGAAATTATAGATCTACCTAATTTTGCTTATTCTTATTATTCTTCATCATTTACTTCAATTTTAGCTTATATTCATTGTCTTTATGAGCCCTCTTCTTATAAAAAAGTAATTTTTTATCCTCTTTGAGAACAAGCTATGGATGAGGAACTTTCTACTTTACATAAAAAAGATAATTGGGATTTGGTTCCTCTACCTCCTAGTAAGAGTGTCATTGGTTGTTGTTGGGTGAATAAGATCAAGACTAATTTTGATGGATCTATTGAGCGATACAAAGTTAGATTGGTTGTAAAATGATACTCTCAACAATATGGCATGGATTATGAGGAGACGTTTGCTCCTATTGCAAAAATGACTACTCTTCAAACTCTTATTGCAGTTGCTTTGGTTTGTCAGTGGCATATCTCTTATCTTGATGTTAAAAATGCCTTATTGAATTGAGATCTTCAAGAAGATGTTTATATGGCGCCCCCTCCTAGTATGCTTACAAGTTATATGGTCTCAAACAAGCACCTCATGCTTGGTTTGAGAAGTTCTCTATTATGATCTTTTCCCTTGGTTTTATTTCTAGTAGTCATGATTCTGCTTTTTTATTTAAGTGTAATGATGCAAGTCGTATCATTATATCTTTATTTGTTGATGATATGATTATTACTAGTGATGATATTGATGGTATTTCAGTTTTGAAAACAGAGTTAGCTAGACAGTTTGAAATGAAAGATTTAAGTTCTCTAAGATACTTCTTGGGTATTGAGGTAGCCTACTCACCTAGAGGTTATCTTCTTTCTCGGTCGAAATATGTTGCAAATATTCTTGAGCGGACTAGACTTACTAATAAGAAGACTATAAATATTTTCATTGAGGTTAACACAAGGTATTCTTCTTCTAATGGTTTGCTCTTGCCAAATCCTACTTTATATCGTACTATTGTTGGGAGCTCGGTATATCTTACTATTACTCGTCCAGACATTGCATATGTTGTTCATGTTGTTAGTTAGTTTGTTGTTTCTTCTACTTTCGTTCATTGGGCAGCTGTTCTTTGTATTTTATGATATCTTTGGGGCACAGTCTTTCAGAGTCTTTTACTTCCATCCACCTCTTGTTATAAAATACAAAGGAAATAATAATAAAATCCAAAACAATGCATGAAATACGAAAAAAATAAGGAAAATAACAAAATTGAGCCAAACCGGGAGCTCTATGCAAGATTTTCAATATCTAAAGATCTAACGACTCGTGTAGCACCATAGAGGCTATTATAGAGAAAATAGCTTTTAGAAACTCCTGTAAGAATTTAAGCTTGATCCAACAGTCGGGTCAAGAATTTTTACCCTTTAAAGCCATAATTATAGTTTAGAGTGACCAATCCTCCTCTAGGGCTAGGACTTGTCTCACTAGTATAAAAATACATTTATTCGATTATCCACATAATCTATTTATGACAAATCCTTCTTTAGTTATGGTGGATCCATATTTATTTACTCATAATCAACTGTCATCTCAAGCCCGGCTACATTAGTGTGATTGGATTTTGTGATTTT
>Ga0325405_1008261_pt1 | contig 10362 bp, 8 predicted proteins | sample PopdelMetagenome_21_FD_205663 | JGI IMG/M metagenome (GOLD analysis project Ga0325405, IMG submission 205663) | Populus deltoides microbial communities from Bellville, Georgia, United States - Xylem-Control-R2 | ecosystem: Host-associated > Plants > Phyllosphere > Stem > Wood/Secondary xylem...
GCAGAGGAGGAGAAATTTGTGCAGTTATGTTTCTTTGAATGGAAAGGAAAATTTAACTCCCTATGTGCCTGTTTCAGAAGAGGAAAAGAAACAGCAAACCCACCTTATTTTCACAGAACAAGAATCCTTTTATTTTTTTTGCATTTGTTGTACCATATACTTCTTAGAGCCCCTCAAACAGTTGGATATAAACACAAACATATACACAAGCACCATTAACGCATGTCAAGCATTTCAAGTTAAGCCTACGGTTGTCATGTTGCTGCTTTTGCTGATTCCTTTGACCGCCTCTGCTCGACCAATCCTCCTATGGCAACTGCTGAACCTCCCTCGATTCTTGAGTGCCAACTTCTACTTTTCCCAGTAATTTTGCACATACGCGTAGACACCGACGAGAGGACCAAGGATAAGGGTGGCGCTGACCCAGTTCTCAGAGAATTTGTGGTGGATCTTACCAGGTAGATCTTTCCATACACCAGACATCACCTTCTGCTGAACCGGCAACGAAGCGTACACCAATGCTTGCATTCTTCACTGGTTGCTTTCCACGGTTTCAAGTCACTCGTATTTTTTTCTCTCGCATAATTTAATGCTCATATTTTGATATATTGCTGTGATTTTTTATTATGCAAGTCTTACTTCATGACCTTCATAGACAGGCTAAACTCTTTTTTTTAAAACATTTTTTTTGGAACTTTAATATAGGTCACCCATTTGATTCGTAGGTTGTTTGTGCTCATCTTAACCTTCCTTGGTGTTTGGTGATACCATTTCTCAAACAGTTGCTCCTCTTGACTATATGCTGTGACAATTCAAAACCTCCTTTCAATGCTAAGACACTTTTTTTTAGATGGTAATTTATAAGAATTTTTCTTCTTCTTCTTTTTTCTGAAAGATTTTTAGTAATTAAGGACAAGTTTCATTGAACAAGCCTTCGTGTACACGAACTTGCTATTGGTCCATTCACTAAGAAGTGATCTTCTGATAGAATTAAGCATTTAATTTCTTGGTCATTAGAGACTTCTTGTGAATTTTAGAGTCCTCCTTTTCATATTTGATAGCCTTTTCAGTTGATCTATCGCTACTAAATTATTGTAAACGGGCTGGAGACGCTAATTTCAAAGATTACTTCCTAATCTCTAATGAACTTAACTATACTCTCAAGTATTGGGAATGAACATAAGATGTTTTGAAACATTATGAGCCGATTCTCGATAGGGCACATATTCGAGACACCATTTTTGCATTCATTTTTATATATGATTGGCAGATGAATGCTATCTGTTTTTTCTACAACCTTTGGAATCCTTCTACTAACATGTTATGAACCCTGAATGATGAGGAGTTTATGTCACTCTGGGAATTGAAATTATCTGGTAGCTTATCTATTTTTGGCACTTTTTATGATAAAGTCATCCCTTCTGCTGATGAACTTAATGAAGCTGATAAGAAAGGAGGTTCCTTTCTTCCAAAAAGTTGTATAAACCTATTTATTTCCTTTCATAAATAATGCGAGATTGTTGATAGCGTTTATGCAATGACTCTTTAAGATTGAGTAGATTTCTAGTCCCGTGATGCCTTGAGATATAAGGTGCCTTTCTCTATGAGTAAGTCTAGTGAATCCAATAAGATTACCTATCCATCAAGTTTAATTGACAAGTCTTGTGTTTGCTCTAGCAAATTCACGCATCCTCTTACAGAACTTAATATCCATTTTCATATTCAAGATAGAGTTTTTTTAGCAACTTTTCTTTCATGTTGCCTATGCAAATTTGTACTTTCCAGTAAAGATGGTGGTTTTATTTATCCTATTATTTTTAAAGGAGCATCTATGATAGTAGCTGAAAGGCAATTCTCTCTTGCAATACTAATTTTAATAAGTATTGTCAAGGATATAAGCGAGATCCAATTTGCATTGGTGAGATTGCACGAGACATCCTTTTTCCTATTCATTTTCTTAGCAGTTGGCTTGCAGAAAAAATTAGCACGCATCAAACAACTACTAGCCCTATCAAGTTAGCTGGGATGACTAAATATGTTGGCGAGGGGTTAACAAAAAAATTCAATGAATCTCAAGCTAATGATCTCTTAAAAAATCTCAAAAGAATTATATCTCCTGCATCATTTCTCGTGGCAAATTTGTTGTCTTGCATGATGAAGGAAATTTATCGATCTTCAAGAGTGACTACTTTATGTGTATTTGATCCGACTATTTGACTCTGTGTTATGATGATACTTATATTATTGAGCTCTATTTTCCTGATAGATTCAGTAGATAATTGGATTTTGCCAACATATTCCCTGTGACTTTGGAAGGAGAACTGAGATTCCAACTTTGGAAGATGCATTTCAACTTTAGCATAGCTTTACTAAACTCAACACTCATTCTCAATGCAAGTTTCCCTTGCCTTCAAGTGCTGAAATTTCTTTGGTGACTAAACTAAACACTACATGAATTGGTGGACTTCAAAGTGGTCCAAAGTTTGTTCTCAAGAGATGGAAGTCATTCTCAAAAGTCTTACCAATGTTGTTACAATATCACTGAAGGGAAAAGAGAAGGCTGATTCTATCTTAAATAAGAATAAAAGAATTTCTCCTACCTATATAAGAGACAAACAAGTAGTTGATGTTGATTTAGAAAAAGATGATGGTGCCTAAAGATATACCTATATAAAAAAGACACCAATTGTGATTCATAGTGTGAAGGAAATGAGTGTTTCAAAAGATTATTTTAAGAAGAAATCCATTAGCTTAGGGGTAAAGAAAGGGAAGTCTAGCTCTATTTTTTACAACTAATTAATGGACAACAACCCTCGGGTCTAAACCTAACATTTCATTATAGGACCAAACAAAGATATGTCAATAGTCCATCAAAAGTTCCATGTAATCCCCTTCTTTTTAGGTGATAAGTTTACAATGATGAAGGGTAGGTGTCAGTTTTCAATGGTGTCTATGTTAATCTCTTTAAATTCATCCACTATAAGCTTATTTTCTGATTCAAACATAGGCAAATCCTCCTCAACATCTTCTTCAACGAGAAGCTCATCATTATCATCGTCTTCAATAGTGATATGATTTGAAGTGAGATGTATTATTTCATCTTATTTCTCTTTATCAGAGGGGTTCGTGATCACTATTGTGTGTTTTTTCTCTTTCAATATCACCTTAAAACTTACCACCCATTCATATTATCTCTTCATGTGTGAAGGTATTTTGATATGAAGATCTTTTAAACCCTTCACTAAATTTGGTTGATGATTGAGTACATGCTTATCATCTTTTGATTTGGTTATCCAAGTTTTGTGAAGATTAACGTCTGTTTTAGAGTCATTTCACTCTTTTAGGTTCCAATCCTATCAAAGATTGAAGCACAAGTCATAGTCACACCAAGACGATCCCAAACTTAAACTCTAAGAGGTGTAGGATGACTTTGCTATTTATCCTTCACTTTTTCCGCATTTATATATTGTGAGGCCTTTTTTTAGTTTTAAAATAAAGCGGTGTAGAAGATTCATATCCAAGACCAACTCTTGAAGTTTTGCTAGAAGTTTTCTTCTTTCTCCAAGTCTCCCTAGTCTTCGTAGAAACTTGTTTACATTCAATTCATGTTATATCACTATCCTTTGCTAATTTACTAACATCTTCACGATTATAAATAGCCTTGGCTAGAAGCTTATAAGCATCGGGATCAAAGCCATTCAATCGTTTATTAGGGAGTCTTTCAAGATTTATAACCATCGACTTAGTTTGATGAACAAACCCTTTTAATAAAGGTTCTGAGACCCTGATCAATGCGAGATTAGTAGCTAGCAAGGTCAAGTTTTCAATCCCCTTAGTGATCTTCTATTCATCCTTGGTAAAATAAGAATGACCCTTTTTTCTTGTTGATACCAGGATATATCGTAGTACAATGGCTTTACATAATACCTTATTATCAATAAAGTTTTCTACTATATTTTCTTTTCCTTTATTCCTTATTGGAGGAGTCACTCCTTCATTTGCCGATGATTCATGCCCTTTTGAGCTCTTAGAGTCAACTCTTCTCTCACTTTGATGGTCATATAAAGATTGTAGTTCGTTCATTATAGCCGACTTAAAATAGAACTTTGCGCTGGTAAAATGGGCTTCAACTATAGTAAAGGGGTCGATATCCGCCACTATCTTTCTCACTTATCCATTTTGACAATACTTAAAGCATTGATGGAGTGTTGAAGAGACAATACCATTTCATGTATCCATGGTCATTCAAGTAGCATGCTGTAAGCTGTAAGTAGTTTTGACATCTATGACTTGAAGAAATACATTAGACTCCATACCTTCCATATGTATCACAAGTCTTATCTTTCCCACAATGTTTTTCCCTCATTGATTAAAGCCTTGAATCATCAGATGTCTTGGGAAGAGTTCATCTATAGAAATTTCAAGCTATATATTTTTATGGTTTTAAGAGGTAGTATATTGATAGTTGAACCATCATCCACTAAAATACAATTCTCCATCTTTTTAACGACATATCTTTTGAGAAAAAAATGATTATAAAGTTTGGATCCAAGTAATAAGTCTTCATCGTTAATAGATATCTACGTGGTGCATACACCATGAGGCAAGTTTGGAGAGTCATTATGGCTTTCTTCCATGGTTTCTTTAGTAGAAGTTTTCTCTTCATCAACCTAACAGCAAGTTATAGATAGATTTTCCATCATTCTCAGCTCCATTGACATTTACTCATTTAGTGTAATGAGTTTTCTTAAGTTTTGAGTTGGAAAAACCTCCTATCTAATTGCTATGGACTTTCGATGTATCTTTCGATGCATCGGCTCATCAATTGCCTTCTTCACCATTAAGATTCGTATTATATATAGCTTTATCATACATATGCGTTTCTTTATCCCTCTTTTATGAGTGACTAAAGTCTATCCTTTATTGTCACTATCATTAGATAAATTAAGCTTCAAGTCACTAACTTAAGGTACAAGGGTTGTACACAAAGCTTGACTTGGGAACCTAGTGAAGCTTGTAGGCAAAAAAAACACCAAGTTCCATTGGTTTAAAGGAGCCAAAACTTATTATAAGAAGCAATTGATGTGGACCTAAATTCATGATATTCATGATGTTAAAAGTTGTTCTTTCTTCATAAAAAATGATGTCCCTATTCTTATATAGCCTTAAGATCTTGTCTTTTTAACACAAAACATTTCTCTATAATGAAAAACATGTAGAGTTTTTATTTTCTTTGTTCAATTTATAGATAATTTTTTGATTGGATTGAAAAATAAAATTATCATTTTATTATTGTAATTCACAATGCAATGAATTATATGCCACAGTAAACACTGAGTATCTATAATTATTTTTTAAATAAATAAACTGTATCAAATCTAGCTTCCATAGTGCCATTAAGCCATAACACTTAAATCACATGCTCTCGGACATCCATTTTCTTTAGTGAATTGTTGAAAGATTACATAACCTTCAATGATTTCGAATCTGCTCAAAAAGAATTGTGAATCAATTAAGTTTTTGTTGGTTTCTACAGTGTCATGTGTTGCGATATAAGCTTTACTGTTGATTGGTTAATTATAATTTTATATAAACTTTATTGGAAATTCTCTTTTAAAACTTATTAAAAAAAATTATAATTTATAATTTTTTTAAAATTTACTTTCAAATCAAAATCAAAATTATAAATGCTGTAATAATACCAAACACAAGTTAAGTAACAGGTAATAGGATTAAAATATGCAAGTATTATTAATTGATCAGAAATATCCTTCACAATGATAACCTTAAGCCAAACAACAACATCCCATATCCAAGGACGATCATGATGTTCCAAAAATTAAGAACTGTTAGGGCAGACAAGACCAACACTAAAAGCTCACTGGCTAGCTCAAGAAATGGGAAAGCAAGGAAAATGAAATAAAAGAGAGACCACCCACCGTGATTTATTAGAGACAGACAAGACAGTCCACCAAGGTCAAAGATGATGCTAAGATTTTGTTCAGCTATCAACAGCACAGGCTGATAAAAAAAGGTTGTATAACAATACTGTCAAGTCATCTCTTCTTTTGTTTCTCTTTGATCTGCTAAATCAAAGTATATATTCTGTCTCCCTTGAGTACGCTTTATTTGACTACACAACACCTCCCCTCAAGAAGTGGAAGTGAAAAATAGGGAGACAAAGGGACATCATAGAATAATACATCTATAAAGTGATAATTATAGTAATAGTAGACTGGGATTTGCATTTGGGGAATGGGATTAACTCTTGGATTATGAGGATGGACCATCAGGAGGTGGCAATGCAATGGGGCTCCCAAAACAATAGTGACTTCCTGGGCTCCTTGCAACTCTTTAACAAAGGAACTAAGTAATCTCCCTTGTTCCCTCTCAATACCACCAATTCCTGTTGTTCATTTGGAACAAACTTCTTCGAAAGGGCCAATTTGTTGTCATGGATTCCTAATGACGATGCTTGTTTTTGGCTAATTGGGTTAAGAACTGATGTTGTTGTTGTTGTCATGGACTTTGGCTTCCAAAAGTACTCACAAGCATTAAAAGACGCAGCTGCCTTTGCTGTGACTTCGGTGGCTGCCATGGTAGCTGCTGGTGGAGAGGGTATCATCCGAGCCACCGGGGGCCGCGGTGGGAGTGATTGTGTTAGGGAGGCGATTGGCTCCACCTCACCAAATTTGGCAATGTCATTGAACTTGTTAGGCCATGTTGGGTTTCTATTTGCGAACACCAAGGACTTGTTCACCATGAGCGCTAGCCTATGCACACTTATGACCCCACCTGACAATTTTGGTGCTTCCTCCATCACAAACCTCACCTCCCTGTCTCCTCCTCTCTCGTTCTCTCCATCGTCCACCACATCTTCCTCTATTTCTTCTTCCACTTCCTCTTCATCTTCTTCACACTCCTTTTCATCTTCAGAATTCTCAATCTCGACATCAAACTGTTCCATAACATTCATTTCTTCATTCTTTTGTCTCTCTTCTTCGTCTTGATCAACAGTATTGGCAAAGGTGAGCACAAGGCGACCGTCTTGGCGCTGAGCATGGAAGTTTTTCTGTGAAGGAACAGAAACAGCTTCAAGAACCAATCTACCATTATCGCGACGAGACTTCATGAGTACAGAAGCCCCATCACGGCTAGATAGTGAAGGGATTGGTGGAGGGAATGATCTTGGTTGAGATTTCTTGCAATTTGCTGCTGCAAGATTATACTTGGCTACTCGCAAATCCTCCGTGTCAAACTTTAGTGTCACTCTCTCTTGTCTTTGCTCTTCTTCTTTGTCCTCCTCTGCATCACCAGTCTCTGATGGTGGATATGACGAGAACCCATCAGAACCAGTTTCTGATCCAAGACTTTCAGTGCATATTTCAAGGCTCTTCTTGCTTAAAGAACTTGCCGATCTCTTAACAAGAGGGTGGACATAAGGTTGAACATTCTTGGAGTCCTCTTTTGTCTTCTGTGATAAGATTGAGCTCCACACATCAAATTGCCCTGGCTTTTCAACCTCTTTCTTGTTCTTGTCTTCTTGAATTGAGCTCCAGATATCAAATTGCCCTTGAGCTTCAGTCCCTTTAGGCCTGTCTTCATAATCCTCATCTTCTGAAGATGAAGAGTCTGTGATATTACAGGCCGGGAAATGGTCAGACGATGCAATTTTCTTGAGGGGATAGAACCCATGTTGTGCCTGCCATTTCTTGGAGGACATATCAGCTGAGAGAGTTCTCCTTAGTGAAGCTGCAGCAGACTTGGTTCTTTCAACATCAGACCCAAGAATGGAAACTATGCCCTGCCTCTTTGGGAGCATCATGTTCTCTTCGTCGAGAGATGAAGAAGATAAGCGAAGGCTCTTGCTAAAAGATGACATCTCCAGGATATAAATATATATACACACTGAAAGATGATGATCAAATAACTGGAATCACAATCTTCTCCGATTACCTGTACAGAATTGTTGCAAACAAATTATACTACAAGAAAAAACTTATCAAGCATGTATAGCACAAGAAACATACACTAGCATGACATAGGTAGGCTGTTAAGGGAGTTGTATTGTTACCTCAAGCAAGGAAATGAATGCAAAGCAGCAGCAGCATCCAACAGAGGTCTGCAAATAGAGAGACCACTGGGTGCTGGGTTGCAGAAGATGTGAGCAAGAGGAGGGTGTGGTGTTTGATAACAAAGAATATAATTAGTATCGAGGGCTGCTCGCTTTGATGGCAATAACAATTGGGGAATGCGGGTATTTGTAGGACTCCAAAAGGCCTTTCGAACCGTGTGCTGAAAACGGACCCACCAGCATACGCCACCATGGAAAAGCCCTTTCATTGGCTTCCAGTTCCTTTCACTTATCAGTAAAGTGGGGATACAAATGAGGAGAGAGAGAGAGAGAGAGAGAGAGAGAGAGGGAGAGGGACAGAGAGAGGGAGTGAGCGAATGGCTGGACGGATTCCTTCATTTTTGGTTCCTTAATTTCAGCTTAATTGCTCTCAGCTTTCTCTGCTTAATTATCTGTTTCTCTGATTAGAACCAAAAGCTAATGACTTTAACTTAATTTGACAGGATGCTATCACTATAGTTTTAATTGCTAAGATTTTTTTGACATAGTATACGTACATAGCTCAGAATAATCCAAGAATATGCATGCAACTAAGTGAGTATTCGTTAAAACCAGGTATTTGATTTGATATTTTTCATGCGGTTGAAACAAATCATTGAAAATCATTTCATATTTATATTTGAATTTGGTTTATTCACTGAAAATCGGAGGTTTTCACTAAACTCGAATCGAAGATGATCATATTTAATTCAGTAACTTCTAGAGTCTGAACTTTAAGATCAGCACTAAAAATATATTTCTTAAGAATAGATAAATAATGTAATTTCAATTGATTATACAAACTAATAATTCAACTAATTAACGAGAAAAACATTATGTAAGATAGAGCTTGATAATTTAAAAAACAGTTGCGTGGCAGATATACATCGCAAATGAACTAAAACTTAATTAAAATGTCTTTCCATGTAGTTTAAAATCTTAAGACGAACCCTGTAAGACTACAGGCAAAGAAAGTAAGGATTCTGTTGGCAATACACAACCAGGCTAGACGGCTTTTCTTCCTTGTGTGACACTAGTGAAAGAGAATACTCATAGCAGAAAAAAAGAAAAAAAAATGAATAAATAATTAGCTCCCACTACCATGGTCTCACTCAAAAGGGGTAAAGCATGACAAGTATATGTGTGTAATATTACCATTTAGGTAAGGCATAATGCAGACAATGACACTTGATTGAGTGTGAAAATGGCTTAAGGTGGAAGCAAAGGGAATCCCTTTCAAAGAGCAACATGATTGAAGGGCCAAAAACCCATGATCACACAAACAACCTAGCTAGGATAATCCACATATATACCTAAATTGTACATAAATGATAAAAACTAATATTACATATAATTACAAAAGAATAATAGATATGGAATCAACTTAAGGCGTCACGTATGGATTTTGGGTTCCTGTTTTGTTGAATAACTAATTGTCTTTTATATACATATAATATCTGATTATTGTTTTGAGATAAAAAAACAAAACCGGAAAAGACAAAAAATATATATATCTCTTTATTTTAAAGAATAGTATAGAAATTTATTTTAAAATTATTTCAGAGATAGATTTATTTCGTGTCTTCATCTCTGTTTCTTCCGCTAAATACATTTTTATATCTATATTTTTTATTCCAAACCCCTAATCCAACACAATTTCTATATCATGTGGTTTTTCCTACATGGGCTGCTGCCGTGATATGCACCACTCATACAAAAAGGTGATGATGTTGATGAGTTCGAAGCATACAAATTAATTATTTTGAAAGAGAAAACATGAATGAAAACCATCGTTCATGCTTTGCCACAAACCGAGGAAGGGCTAAAAGAAAACAGGATGCCCTTTGTCTGTTTAAGAGTGTCTTTTACGGTGTAGTTGTGGTTGCTTTTCAAATAACTTTTCATGCTGAAATACATGTCAATGATTTTTTTTATTTTTTAAAAATCATTTTTAATATCAGCATATTAAAACGATCCAAAAAGTACAAACCGCACTCAATTTTAACAAAAAAAAAAATTTAAAATTTAATAAAACGCAATTACAAACACAATGTCAAACAGACCCTAAAACAATAGCAGTGCTCAACAGTCGATACCAACAATATGCTTATCTTTCTATACAGAGTCCAGTTCTCAATATGTCTTGAACTTGTGCTGATTACTAGTATACTTGTGTATTTCTTCTACGTCCACTCCTTGGAGATATTAGTGATTTAGAACAAGCTAACTAGGATTTAATTAATTAATTA
>Ga0325405_1008263_pt1 | contig 10360 bp, 8 predicted proteins | sample PopdelMetagenome_21_FD_205663 | JGI IMG/M metagenome (GOLD analysis project Ga0325405, IMG submission 205663) | Populus deltoides microbial communities from Bellville, Georgia, United States - Xylem-Control-R2 | ecosystem: Host-associated > Plants > Phyllosphere > Stem > Wood/Secondary xylem...
TTTTATTATTTTTATTATTGGCTTTCAAATAATTAAATATTGTCAATAAACTTTCAAAATTTTTATTATATTGTCACCTTATAATTTAACATTTATAATTTATATTTTAAAATTAACTTTAGAAATATAGATTTTAAAATCAATCAAATAATTTTTTATTTTACAAAAAATAAAAACAAAAATAGAAAATAAATACCAACAACCTTTATGTAATTAATAAATTTTTCAACTAAACTATGTAAAAACAGATGTAAAACCTCAATTGGTTTAATTATTTGATTTGACCATCAAATAATAATAATAATAATAATATCTTTTCTTTATATCGATAATAATGATCTTTTTATTTCTCACAATATATTATTATTTTTTTTAATTTGAGTTTTCATTGTGCTTTTTAATTTTGTGTTTATAAGATAATTCTTCTAACTATTTTCTTTACAAATGCCTTTGTCTTTGTCTACAACTTTAAAAACAAAATATATAAACAAGTTCATTTTAAAAAATAAATGATCACCAAGTTTATGATAATTTTTTTAGATCAATAAGTTTAGTTTTAAGGTTTTTTGGAAGTTTATATTTTCTTGTATTTTTCTACGAAATCCTTAAACTATATTTGAAAATCTTTTTTATATATATAAAATATTTACAACAAGTTTTATGGAGTAACTTTTTTAATTTAATTTTTTATATTTTTTGTTTAAACATTTTTTAAAATTGTTTTTAAATTAAAATATTTATTATCATACAATTTATTCTTTTAATTTGTTGTAATTCTTAGAAATATTTTAGGGCAACTCATTATTCTAGTGAGTATTAATTAAACTTTTTATTCTAAAACCAACATTTAAAAATATATAAAATATATTTTTTATTTTTAATATCTTATTTTTTTTATCTGAATATAATCAAGGTTTTTAGTATTAGTAATATAAAAAATAAGATTATAATCATAAAATATTTTGCAAGTGAGTTAAATTGACACTCATAAAAATTATTATGAAAGGTTTTTTTAAAAGAAAACTAAAAAAATCATTTTATTGGTAATTTTATAAGTATATGAAAAGGTAGCATATGTAGCATTGTTAAATATGAACTTTTAAAGATAAACTATAAAAGTGAATTTATTATGCTTAAAAATTAACTTCGAACATAAGAGAAATGACTATAAATATTGTATTATCTTATAAGTTGTGTTCAATTTATACTTATATATTTAATTACATCTAATATAATCTTAAAAAGTTATTGTGCCTCTAATTTATCATTCTGATAGATTTTTGCTATTAAAACTAGTTTATATACATCACATGATTTGCGTATGATTGAGTTTACATTTTACATGTACAAAAGACCTCTCATTAAGAGATACAAAGTAGGAAAAAAGATTTGGAATAATTTGGATTTGATAGATTGAGAGTTAACACTCAATTTCGATTAGTTATATGTGTAAGTTATTGTTGACCTATGGGTCATATATTGATATTTATAATATCTTGTATTTTGATGATAACAATTAAATTAAAATTGATTAATGATGTGCTTGAATGAGATTAAGTTTAAACATGTTTTATATGAAGATTACACCAACAAGTATATGGAATTGAAAGAAGAAATTCATCAATAAGTTTAGGGTGAAAAGCTAGTGAAGACTTGGCTATTAAGGATTCATTGTAGAGCTTATTGTTAAATCTTTATATCTTACTCAATAGCAAACTAAAATAAACTCACACATTTCACATTGCATGCATAAATAGGATTGATATACATTTAATTGGTTCAAGTTTCACCAGGTTTGAAACTGTCAAAACTGATTTTTAAACTGAACTAGTCGACCACGTTCATCCATGATGAACACCTGAGAATTTTACAGGAACCGGTCGACCGAATGATATGGTCATTTGAACTGATCAACCATTTTAGATGTTAGAGGCATTCTAGCGGCTATAAATGACTAGTTTTTTTTTAACACACACACACACACCAGTTTTTCAAAAACCAAATCCAAATATATTTTCAAAACTACTTTCCAAAATATTTTAACTATGGAAGAAGGATTTTATCATGAAAACCCTTCCATTACTGCTTCAAAAATTTTCCCTCTAAATTGGTACTACAAACCCTGAAATTTAGCCAAACCACAATCCTACTATGCCGCATATATATATATGATGCAGAATTAAGGAGAGATTCTAAACATACATGATATAAAAGTTATACAAAAAGAAAAACCAACTAGAAATCATGAATCCTAACATACTCTAAGTTATGTTAAATTAAATCTTTATATTCTAGCACAAGAGTATAAAATCTCACACTCATTACACTTGCACACCTTTAATGATCCTAAGTGCTATTGAGTGAGTTATAGAGAAATTGAATGATCCACTCTTTGAGAAATTGAATCTTGTTGTAAACAAATCATAATTGTAATACTCAAGTACGATTAGTAATTAAGATGTGGATGTAGGCTTGCTGAACCACATTAAAAACCGAGTTTGCAATCTCTCTTTCCTTATCTCTTTACTTTAAACACTTTAATTATATTGTTGGTTATTGTGTTATAGGTGCCTTTTGTGATTATTTGCATTATTTGACAAAATTAGTGGAACACCTAATTCAACTCCTCTTAGGTGTTGTTGTTGCCTTAATCCTAGAATAACAATTGGTATTGAAGCTTAGTTCTCATATATATGTAAGTTTGCTTAGATTTAAGTAGAATGACAACCACTAGCTATAAATGTTCAAAATGAAATAACATCTACCTCTAGGCCACAATTCTTTGATGACAATGATTATGTCTGTTAGAATGTTAGGATGATTTATATCTTTAATCTATTGATTATGATTTATGACTATCTATTGAAAATAGACCTTATAAGGCTACTAAAAATGAAAATGATATAATGATTCATAAACCTAGAAGTGAGTATATCGATGGTGATAAGAAGTTATTTTCTATGGATGTTAAAACTATAAACAATTTATATTATATCATGAGTAGAAGTGAATTTAAAATAATATCATCTTGTAAAAATGCTAGTGATATATGATATGCTTTAAAAATAACTCATGAAGGTACTAATCAAGTTAAAGAATCCAAAATTGATATGTTTGTACATCAATATGAGTTATTTAAAATGCTTTCAAATGAATTCACAACTAGTATGTTTACTAGAATGACAACTGTCACTAATAGTTTAGATGCTCTTGGTAGGACTTATACTAATACTAATATTGTGAGAAAAATTCTTAGGTCTTTGCTAAAGTATTGGAAAGCAAAGGTTACAACAACCTGAGAAGTTAAAGATCTCACCAAACTTCCATTATAAGAGCTCATCGGTTCATTAATGACTAAAAAAATCACCATGAAAAAGCAAGAACTAGATGAAAAGCCAAAAAAGAACTTGGTATTCAAAACCGTACACCATGTTAACTATGATGATGATGATGATGATGATGATGATGAAGTGGAGGAGGAAATTGCACTTATAATGAGATAATTCTAAAATTTCCTAAGAAAAAAACAAGGGAATAAAAAGTTCTCAAACTTCAAGAAAGATAAAAATAAGGAAGAATCTAGTTAGGAGGCACTTAGATGCTACAAGTTCAACAAAACGAGACACATTAAGGTTAATTGCCCTCTTTTTCAAAATAAAAAAAAGAACTGCCATCATAAATGAGCAATGAAAATAACATGGAGTGCTGAATCAGACTTTAGCTCAAGTGACGATGAAAAACATGTTGCAAACATGTGTTTCATAGTAATTAAACATGATAATATGATTATTTCTTTGGATGATGAGTGTGACCTCTCTTATGATGAACTATATGATGCCTTTGAATCATTGTATAATGAATTTAAAACATTAGGTTATAAATATAGTTCATTGAAAAAGAGTCATGCATGTTTACTTGTTGAAAAAGATGCATTAGAAAAAAAAACACGCATTATTATTGATAATGACAATGTTAGCTAACTTGAAGAGGAAAATAAATATTTAAAAGAAAAGGTAGACAAGTTGAATACCACATTAGTAAAGTTCACTCAAGGTTCTATGATTTTAGATATCATGCTTACTAGTTAAATATATGTCTTCAACAAAAAAGGTATAGGGTATCAAACCAAGAGGAACAAATAATATTTGAAGAACTACTTTGTTAAAGTCAAACAATCATATGATCAAAACCAAACATGTCATCATTGTAGAAGCATTAATAATTTAATTTATGCATGTTATATAAAGAAGGACAAAGTTGGTAGCATGACTTGAGTTTAAAAAAGAACCACCACTTAACCAAAAAAAAAAACCCAAGAAGGTATGGGTACCAAAAACTTCATCTTGATTTTGTGTGTGTACGAATCAAAGGAATATGAAGAATGATTATTGGATAGTGCTTGCTTAAGACATATCACTAGAGATGATTCATTGTTTTCAAGCATAACCAAGATCAATAGTGGAAAAGTCACATTTAAAGACAACTCAAAAGGAAATATCATTGGAGTTGGTAATATTGGAGGTAAGTCTTCTCCCTCAATAGAAAAAAGTGTTTCTTATGAATGATCTAAAATATAATTTGCTAAGTATTAGTCAATTGTGTGATAAAGAGTTCAAAATCATGTTTGACCATGCATATTGCTTAATCCTTAAAAATGATAAAGTTTTATTTATTGAAAATATAAAAGGAAATGTTTACAAGATTAAAATTTAGGCATGTATAAGGATAGAAAGTTGTCTTATTGCTAGCATTAATAATAGTTTTCTTTTTGAACTTGTCAAAAATAAGCTTGTTAAAGAACTCCCTCAAATTGCATTAAAAAAGGATAAGTTATATGATGTTTGTCAAATGGTAAACAAGTGAAAACATCTTTTAAGAGTAATAACCACATTTCTACCAAAAAACCTTTAGAATTAGTAGACATAAATTTATTTGGACCAACTAGAGCTAGTAGCATATGCGGTAATAAATATGTGTTCATGATTGTAGATGACTTTACAAGATATACATGCGTTTTGTTTTTAAAATCAAAAGATGAAACTATTTATTAATTTGTAAAGTTTTCAAAAAAAGTTGAAAATAAAAAGGGTTTCTAAATCATAAACATAAGAAGTGATCATGATAGTGAATTTAGAAGTGATTTGTTTGAAATGTTTTGTGTAGAGAAAGGATACCACCATAATTTTTTCAATTCCTAGACTCACTAACAAAATAGAGTTGTGGAAAGAAAAAATCGATCTCTTCAAAAAATAACAAGAACAATCTTAAATAAATTTAATATCCCTAAATGTTTTTAGGTAGAAGTCATAAACACTTTTTACCGTGTTTTAAATTGTGTTATCTTGAGACTAAAGTTGAAAAAGACTCTTTATGAGCTTTGAAGAGGAAGGAAACCCAACATCTCATATTTCAAAGTATATGTTTAAAATGTTTTGTTCTTAACACTAAGGATAACTTAGACGTGATTGATTCAAAATTCTATGTTGGTATTTTTCTTGGATATTCCTCTTGTAGCAAAGCTTATAGAGTTTATAACAATAAAATATTTTCTCTTGAAGAATTCATGCATGTCGTCTTTGAGGAAACTCAAACTGAAAAAATTAAAGAGATTCTAGATTATGTAAATTAAAATGTTCAACATTTAAATCTTAATAATAAGACATTTATGAAGAACAATAATGAAGAGATGAACAATGATCAACTAAGCTCAAGTCATCAACAAGAAATGGTAAGTAACTCTTTTGTGCCACTAAAAAGCTAAGGTATGTAAGCTCTTATACTTCTAAGTTAATTATTGGCAATCCATATAAAGGAACTAAGACTATAACATCTTTTTAGAATATCAATAAGCATTGTGCATTTGTTTCGCATATAAAGCCCAAATCCTACCTAGAAGCCGAAAAAGATGCAATTGGATTTTAGCCACGCAAGATAAGCTAAACCAATTTAAAATGAATGATATTTGAAAACTAGTCCCTAGACCTAAAACTCAATTCATTATAGGAGCAAAATGGGTTTTTAAGAATAAAATTGATGAACATGGAACCATAATGAGAAACAAAGCTATACTAGTTGTAAAATGTTATAATCAAGAAAAAGATATTGATTATAAAGAAACCTTTGCATTCGTGGCTAGACTAGAATTCATAAGAATACTTTTAGTTCTTGTATGTCATGCTAATTTTACACGTTTTCAAATGGATGTCAAAAACACATTTTTAAATGGTTTTATCATGAAATAAGTATATATTGAGCAACTTTAAGGTTTTGAAAACTTTTATTTTTTCGATTATGTTTTCAAACTTAAAAAGGCTTTATATGGTTTAAAACAAGTACCAAGAGTATGGTATGATAGATTAAAGACTTTTCTTATTGAAAATGGTTTCAACTTTGGCAGAATTGAGACCACTATCTTCACAAGGAGAAAACATAAAGACATCTAGATTGTATTGTTGTTACCTACTCTTGACCCCATAAAAAATCAAGAAAAGAAAAGAAATAGAAAAAAAAATCCAAAATATGAGAGGATATACATGAAGAAAGCCTAAAAGATTATCCAAGTTGGTGGTGAAAGACCAAAATAACAAGTGGAAAAATCGGAGGACCAACTTGTATAAAATTAACAAAATTGGCAAACTAATACTGATTGACAAAAAGGCCACTTGGTGAAAATATTTTTATTTGAAGTAAAGAAATACAAATTTGGATAGGTAAAGACTTAATGAGAATTTTGGAAGGCTTATATTTAATTCTTTTTGAGGATTTAATTACAAGAAAAATTGATATTTGAAGTCAATTTAGGCATTAATTGGAAGAAATTAAAGTCTGAAGGTTTATTTACAATTTTAAAAAGTTAATTTGATCAAAACAGGGGTTTAATTATATAAATATTGAAGTTTGATGGACAATTAGGGATATGATTAAAGAAACCCAAAACCAAGGACCAAATTGAAAAAGACATATGATTGTAGGGGCTGAAATTGGCTAAATTAAAGAAAATTAAAAGTTTGATGGTCAATTAAGGTCCAAATGCACAGATTGGAAACCAAGGACCAAGATGAAAATGACGCTAAACTTTGGGGCTGATGATTGAGTTTGACAGGGGTGAAATTGTTTAAAATTAAGAGTTTGGAAGACAATTACGGGTACAATTAAAAGTGATTGAAAGAATAGGGACTAAAATTAAATCTATCAAATCCCAAATTAAAAACCATAATTTTTAGGGTTTAACCTAAATGACGCGTCGTTCAACCACTATTTAGCTTCTTCTTCAACAATTTTGGTTGATCGAGTAGACACTTTTCATGCAAAATAAATGTGACATTTTTAACCATATGTGGGGTTGTAACCATCATTATTCAATTGAGAAACACCTCCTCTATAAAGATTAGCTACTCTAATCAAATGTTTATATCTTATTTTCCTTGATCGGTCATTATTGTATTTTCAGATTTTAGACCGATCAGATTAACATTTTCAAATGAATAAAAGAGAAACTATAGACCTCTAAATTGAGTAAGGTTGGATCCAAACAAAAGGTGTGCACACCTTCTACCAATATTAGATGGTCTTCAATGATGATAACATCGAAACTACTCCAACAAAGCCTAGAAAGTGGTCAACTCATTCATTGATGGTCGTGATACCCATTTCACAAAACCACTAATCTTTTTCATGTGTTCACACTTCAAGCCTTATTGGTAGGTTCTTATCAAATGTTGGCCATGCTTCTCTCAAGATCAAAAGGTTAGAAACAAGCTTTTTGGTCTTCAAGTTTAGAAAATCATCAAAACCTTAAAAAACCAAGTTTGTTGCAAAACCACCATTAAAAAACCAGCACAGGTACAAAGCTCACAACTATGAAATGTATTATCTCATTTTGATTAAAGGGCTAAGTTTTGATTGATCTATGTTTGAACCCATAAAAAACTTTAGCAAAACCCTATAAATACTTCCTGGAAAATCAGAGCATAAAGAGAGAAGAAGGTGAGGAAAAGATTGATAAAGAAACTCTAAAACTATCATTAAAAAAACCAGCACAGGTACAAAGCTCACAACTATGAAATGTACTATCTCATTTTGATTAAAGGGTTAAGTTTTGATTGATCTATGTTTGAACCCATAAAAAACCTTAGCAAAACCCTATAAATACTTGCTGGAAAATCATAGCATGAAGAGAGAAGAAGGTGAGGAAAAGATTGATAAAGAAACTCTAAAGTGTGAAGGTTTGAGAGCTTAAAATAAGGATTTCCTCAACTTTTAGAGAAAGTAACAAACTTGGAAATAAAAAGCAACAACCATTGTTTGAGCTTGAAAGGTATAAAACATTCACTTATCCTAGTAAATGATGTCCATGAGGCACATCTCTAGCCTGTTCTTTCATGTTTTATGGTGTTTTTGAACATTTGTTGCATTATATTGCTTTTAGCTTTGATTTTGATTAATGCATAGAATATGATTTTTTTTCTTTGTTTGATCTTGTTTGGAGTTATCAATTAATGTTGTCGAATGTTTAGAATATGTTTGGATGTTTATATTAAATTAAATAAAGTGATTTGGAAATCTGACAGTAGGGTTATTGATGTTTTTTCTGGTTTGTTAGTGTGTGTTCTTGGTTCCTGGGCATGGTTTGGGTGCCAAGTGTTTAAAGAGGCAGTTGTGAATCGAAATTTAATGTTTTTGTAGGCTGTTTTAAGTTGGTAATTTTGAAATTTGGAACCTTTTGCATGATTTTGATGTGTTGATGTTATTTATTAGTTTTTGATTCTAACATTTTTGGTTATGGTTGTGTAACTTGTTAAAATGAAGAAAGCATGTTTTAGAAGTAAAAAATGCTAGTTTTGGAGGCTTGAGTGTGCTAGGTATCTAGGCAATGTTCTTGGGAAGAACATTATCTTAACTCCATGGTTTGGACTAGTTTTGGTCAAATTCTTTGCACCAAATCCTACGCGCAACTTTATTAGTCAATAATCTAGGATTTATTTGCATCAATTACATGTTTTCAGTAGGTTTTAATCCTAGGGTTTCGATTTTGAACCGAAATCTATTTCGAAAAAATCATGGTTTTTAAGTGATAATCGAAATGCATGAATGCTATATTATTGATCATTGTATAATTTCCAACATGTCTGTGTTCTTGGTTTGTCCATATCTAGTCTGATTTGAAATCTACGTTGTTAGGTTCATGTTGAATGTTCTTCGGTATTCTTTATGTTCTTTTTTTTTTTTTAGTTTTGATTAAAAGTTTTTAAGTTTTTGTGTTTTCTAAGTTTGATTTTGTTGTGGATTCTGGTTTAGGTTTTGATATTTTTTTTTCAAGTTAAACTAGTGGACTTTGGTTCATTTTATGGTCGAACCAAAAGTTTTAGGTCAACCCGGTCGAGTCAAAATCAGGTCAAAGGTTAAGACCCTGTTTGGCTGGCAATGTTTTTGCAAAAGGTTTTTTGTTTTAGTTTAAGGGCATGTTTGACAAATACCCTCTAAGCCTATTTTAACAATTTTGATTTTAGAAAAAAAATAGGTTTTTGCCAAGCATAACCTTAAAAAAAAAATTTCTACTTGTTGCATACAACTTAATCCTTAAAAAAATGTATTTTATTCATATAGAAAAAGAATTTTACAAACTTCTTGTTTGTAAAATTCCTTAATGATTTGGTCAATATTTCAATAACTCTAATTTTTTTTTTGAAAATTAATGGTCAACATTCTAGTATAAATACTGAATCTACAAGTAAGTTGATATTTAAATATTAGAAGTTAACAAGAAGTTCTCAGAATTGTTTTTGGATATTCACCAATTTTAATTGAAAATATTTTTCACAATAATTTAAAAGTTGTGGAAAACGCTTTCGTTTTTTAGGATAAGTGAACCTTGTCAGGGCACCTATTAAATTCTTCCTATAAGAATTTATTTGGGCATACGAGTCCATAATAAATTTGAAATGTCATTTTTGTTTATGAGTGTAAATTTTTGTTTTCAGCCATAAACAAACCACCGACTAAGAACCCATTAACACATTTAAACCATGTCCAGATCACATAATACAACTTATCTCAGGTAAGGTGCACTAGGGGTGTTAATACATTCCCTAACCATAACCAGTTCATTAGCTTAAAATTTATGATAAGACTCGTCCACCCGGGTTTTCTAGTAACCCTAAACCAAACAATTAGGTGGCGACTCCTTGACCCCAACGTGTCGTCATTTTGCGCGCGCACATGCGGCAGAATGAAAAATCCACTGGGAACTTTTTGTTTTTGACAGTATTGGACGAGACTTCATGTGTTTTATGTGTTTAAATTTTCATATTTGTCTTACCTCTTTTTTACTTATGTTTTAACATGTTTTATCGTGCTTATA
>Ga0325405_1008264_pt1 | contig 10359 bp, 2 predicted proteins | sample PopdelMetagenome_21_FD_205663 | JGI IMG/M metagenome (GOLD analysis project Ga0325405, IMG submission 205663) | Populus deltoides microbial communities from Bellville, Georgia, United States - Xylem-Control-R2 | ecosystem: Host-associated > Plants > Phyllosphere > Stem > Wood/Secondary xylem...
AAAACGTAGATAAGTTTGATTTCGTAGCCTCCCTAACCTAAGCAATTAAGCCCGAAGGGGTGTTTTAACACCTAATACCCTAAAGTCAACTGACTTGGGAGCTATTGGCCCAAAGCTTGTTACATGTGTTAAGGAGAAAAGCTTAAGGGAATCAAACATTGCACTATCTACGTATCAATATCTGCAACTCGAGTTACTAAGCTCGTAGGGGTGTCTTAACACCTAATGCCCTAAGATCAACTGGTCTAGGAGTCATTAGCCGAAAGCTCGTTACATGAGTTAAAGATGCATTGTGTTTTAAGTTATATGTATATATATTAAAAAAAACAAAAGGAAAAAAGAAAGGAAAAAAAAAAAAAAAAGAGATAATAATCCCAACCCAAGGAAGTTAACCTTAAACATTAGAACAAAATATTGTTTTTCTTCCAATAAAAGCCCCATCATCTATGTTTTCATATTTTGAGCACATAAAAAGAAAGGTTTATTAATATCTTGTTTAAGAGGTATTGAACAGATATATAAATTTAATGAGAGTTTGTTTATCTGGATAGATTAATGGAAGTTGAATGATGAATGCCTTGCTTTGTAGAATTTGCAAATAGTTTTTCTATTTTAACGCTTTGATTACTAGGGACTAGTAATAAGCTGGTTGGGGGGTGTGATTAGTACTTAAAAGTGCGTTTTTATCAAGGTTTTATATCATCATTTTGCACTTGAAGTATCAATAACTCCTTAACTAAAGCATGTTTTATAATAACATATCTAATAATACAAGATACCTTTAATTTATGGTAAGTGTTCATCTTAAATGTAGGCCTATTACATAAATGAAAGAATTGATTGATAAGTTGAAGTACTGAAATTGAAAGGACAAAGAGATGGCCAAACTTAGAAAAGAGACATTGGTGCAGTCCAAACTGGAACATTGTTCGGTAATCGGGTCATATCTGGAGCTGTAGATCTCGGATTTAGATCTACTTTATATGGATGGAAAGGTAAGACATAGACCTACAACTTTCATGGGAGCCCAAGATTTAACAAGGTCGTTTTCAAGTCCAAATTGTAGCAACAACGAAGAAGTCTGAATCTGTCCTGCAGCCCAGACACTGTTTAGTGTTCAACCCATATCTCGAATTCTAGAAGTCTAAATGATCTCAAATTTTTACCCTAGAAATATGAGACAATTTCCTAGAACTTTCATGATTGAAGTCTGTTCAAATTATGACGTTATCAATGATGTTTTTGGCAGACAAGAAGATAAGAATTGTCATCAAGTCAAGATGTGGCCACTCATTCATCAATTAGTTAACAAATCAATAGTTCTGAATTTTGGCCTATAAAAGGAGGCATTTGCCATGTATTTAGGCATCTTGGTTTTCAGATCAAGATCATGCTCTTGCTCTCTCTTTTGTAATACTTAAGTTTTGTTTATATTAATCTCTTGTTTATGCCTTTCATTTCCTTTTTTTACTTAGTTAACTTCTTTCTCATTTATGTTCTTTTCTTGTTTATTTATGTTTCTTTCTTTCATTATGTTTAGCTAAGTTAATTATGTCAAGGTGAAAAGCGTACACTAATGGTGTAAGAATAAGTATAATATAAACTTAACATGGACCTTAATGTTGGATACTAACATGCTTTATATTTGTTATCTTATTCACTTTTAATACTTTGCTTGTTAAATGGTTAATCTAGATTTATGTTCTATAACACTTGGTACAACAAATACTTGGCACTTTCATAACCCATACTGTATGGTATAACCGACACCTGAGCTATGAAAGGAACTTGATTTGTTGTTAACATAAGTTATAATGATGAATGCTTGACAACATTTACAAGTATTAGCATTATTCGAATAAGATAACTAATGTAATCATGTTAAAAATTTATAATCCGATTGGAACCTCCTTTGTGTGTGGTTTCCAGTTGAGTAATAATAAGAGTTTACACTATACTTGTTTGAAATACCATTAGTGGATCCTCTAACCTTGACAATTGTTTTTATCATTGTTTAATCCTCATATCAATATCACATCTTAAAGCTCTCTTTATTATTGTTGTTGTTGTAGTTGTTATTGTTGTTGCTGTTATCTATAATTTATATAATTAACCTCTTTATGGTTCGACCCCGGTCTTGCCGGGTTATTTATTACTTCGACACTCCTGCACTTGGGAGAAGACATCAATCTTTTAGTCGTGTCAATTACATGCCTCAAAAAGTTCTTTATAATTAAAAGCGAGTTAGCAATTTAATAGTTGTGATCTCAAGTAAAGCATAAAACTTATCTCCAAAAAGAATCATGACTTTTTTCAATATTCTATTTATTATTATTCATGGTGTTAAAAATTTGCAAAAATTGAAGCAAACAAAAACCTTAAATGTTCACTTAAAAACCAATGAATTCAAAACACATCAAGAAATAGCTCAAACTAATTAGGTGGCCCGCGCTACACCACGGGCTTACCTTTTACTTTCATAAAAAATTTGGGTCCTGCCGGCGTCACGATCCAAGGCTATTTAGGTCCCGCACTGGGAAGGATCCATGTATATTTTGGGTCCTGCACCACCCTTGACCCAAGGTTATTTTGAATCTTGCACATGGCTCCTGTACACTGAAGGACCGAAGGCTATTTTGGGTCTTTCACTGGATATAGAACCAAGGCTATTTTGCTACAGGACCCAAGGCTATTTTGGGTCCTGCACCATGTTGGACCCAACATAGCCATTTATAATATTAATAATAATATTTAACTTATTTATCTAAGTTCTATTTTTTAATCATTTTTTTAAATAAGGTTTTTCTTTGATGGTAATAATAATTTTTTTTTCAATTTACCAATGATAATAATAATAGTAATAGTAATATTAATAATAATTTGTAATTCTACCCTTTAAATCAATTCTATTATTGTTTTTTAATAATAACAATATTTATGATATTAATAATAGTATTTTTATATTAATACTTTTAATTATAGTAAAAATAATAATATTGATAACACAAATAATACTAGTTTTAATTTTAATAATTTTAATTGTAATAAAAAAAATATTTATAATACAAATAATAATATTTATAATATTAATACTTTTAATTATAATAAAAAATATTTATAAGACATATAACAATATTTTATCATATTAATAATATTATTAAACTTTTCTGATCAAAGTTGATACAATAATATTTTTTTTAATTTTTTTTAACAATAACAATAATGATAATTGTTATCATATTTTTTTTTCAATTTTCTTCTATTCTTAATATTAATACTTTTAATTACAATAATGATAATAATATCTAGAATAAAAATAATAATATTTATCATATTAATAATAATATCAAACTTGCCTTGCCAAAGTTACTACAGTAATATATTTTTTTAAAAAAATATTATTCATAACAATAGTAATGATAGTTGTTATTATATTTTTTTTTTCATTTTTCTTCTCTTAGGGTTTGCCGTTCTAGCTACCCAGGTCTCTAAACCCAAGGACTATGAGAACAGACCTCGGCAGCCGGGTCTACTGGCTAGGTGCTCGGGGCTGCAGACCCTGCCTCGCGAGTCTGCACACCCTAGGCTCGCGGGGCTGCAGCTAGGCGCACGGGTTTGGCCCTAGCGCCCAAGGATGGCAGGCCCCGCGCTGGGTGTCTGCATGCTTAGGCCTTGGCCAGCCCTAGTGCCTGGGTAGACCCCGCGCCAGGTGTTTACTGTCTTGGGCCATGGCCAGGCGCGTGTGGCCGGCCGCAACGCCCTGGCTTGGTAGCTCTAGTGCCAAGTGTCGACAACCTGAGTTAATTAATTATAATTAATTAATACTTTTAATTACAATAAAGATTACAATATTTAGAATACAAATAATAATATTTTATCATATTAATAATAATATTAAACTTGTCCGATCAAAGTTTATACAGTAATATTTTTTTCAAATTTTTTTTTAACAATAATAATAATGATAATTCTTATTATATATTTTTTTTATTTTCTTCTATTCTTAATATTAATACTTTTAATTACAATAATAATAATAATATTTATCATATTAATAATAATATCAAACTTGTCAGGCCAAAGTTTCTACAGTAATTTTTTTTTTAAAAATTAATAACAATAACAATAATAATAATTGTTATTATATATTTTTTATTTTTCTTCTTTGCAGGGTCTGCCGATCTAGCTGCGCGGGTCTCTAAACCCAATGGCTGTGAGAACAGACCTCGGCGGCTGGGTCTGCACCCAGTGCGCAAGTCTACCGGCAAGACGCTCGAGGCTGCAGACCCTGCCTTGCGATTCTACACACCCTAGTCCTGCGGAGTTGTAGACCCACTCGCCCTGGAGCTGTAGCTAGGCACGCAGGTCTGCCCCTAGCACCCAAGGTTGGGCAGACCCCGCACCAGGTGTCTACATGCTAGGGCCTTGGCCAGCCCCAGCGTTAGGTGGCTGCAGCCTGGGGCGCGGGCAGGCGCCCATTGCCTGCTCAACGCCCAGGCTTGAAAGCCCAAATGCCAAATGTCCGCAGCCCCAGGGGGCGTGCCTCTAGCTAGGAGCTTTGGGCCTGCAGGCTGCAACCTCACCATGCCCCCACTAAACAGTGCAATTCACAGTGAAAGCACTCACGGTGCAAAGTAGCCCACGCTACAGTAAAATACTGATCCCTTTTAGTTATAGTTAATTTGTTAAAAAATATAAGCAATTTCATTAACCACAAAAAAATATCCGTTGTTAAAAGTTCATATAACCACCATTCCGAAAAAGGCATCAAAGGTGTTGCAATGTGTGTTTTGATTTATGATCATACATGACGGTATTTTCAAACAGGTTGTGTTTAAAATGCATGTCGAGATATTGTTTTTGTTCAGAATATGAAACCATTAATGTTAGGAATAAAGCCTAAAGTTCAGCGTGGTGTTATAGCATAGTCAAAGCAACCATAACGAAAGATACATGGAAACCAAGAACTGACGCCTAGAGGAAAATTATGGACTGGGGGCAAGTTGTGGTTTTAGTTTGAGTTTTTCAAAATAGTAAGCTGGTCAAGATCATAGACTGGGGGCAAGTTATCAAATTCCAAATAATAATGATGGTTATAATGTTTCTCATAATGATAAGTTGAGGTAGGATCATGAAAAATTGTCACCATCCAAATAGGAATTAGTGAGACAAGGTTTCTTCAAGATACTGCAAGGTACAAGAAATATTAGGTATAGGTAGAGAGGAAGAGACACAGAGAGGGGACGGAAGAGCAAAGTCAAGAAATATTAGGTGATTAGGCTGTCTATGTTGATTTTGGTAGGGAAAAGTTTTGATAATCGGAGTGTGTGTTTGAGAGGAGGCATAAGAGCAACAATAGTCTTCAATTCAAGGTAAAATTGTTTCTGTTTGAGTGTTTGAATTTTTTATCCATGCAATGCCTTGATTTGATTGATTTAAGAATGCTTTTTTTCTTGCTAAACGTATTATAAGAAAGACTCTCGTGCCAATGAGACTTGTAAATGAATGTGATAACAACTGCTCAGAAACAGGAGCAAGGGAAACTTTAGGTTTACAATTTCTCTACAGTCATGAAGCCATAAGTAGATGGAAGTTCCTAGAATTGGAATTTTCTGTGAATTTTCCCATTTGAGTTTGGAATTTAAAATTCCATGGATTTTTAATCTCTTTAATTAATTTGCTTGAGACAAGAACTTGTAAGTGTTTGATATTTGTGTTTTTTTTTTTGTTGTCCCAAAAACAATTCATTTCGTTAAACATTTTCATGTGCTTTGTGTTTTGAATTTTATTTCTGTGAGAACGTGAGAGTCCCATGTAAGACTAGATATCACAATATGGAGCATCTAACTCTAGAAATGAATATTAGGATTCTCTTCCTGTAAATTTTCTCCAGTAAGCAAGCTAATTGACATTCTATACATATGAAATAATTAGAAAATTTCTAATTGGACAATAATAGCAAGTACTTAACAGGCAAAAATACATAAAATTTGATTGTGGTAGTGTCATATATTTCCTCTCATACTCCAAGGTTCAAGAGTCATTGGTTAAAGACAACAATTTGGCTTAATTGGGTTAGTAAATATTTGTCCCATTCTATTTGAAAAAAAAATCTATATTTTTTTATATAATATCTTAATTAGTTGTGTAGTGTTCAACTCGATAAATACTCCAAGAGTTTTTTATATTTAATTAATATACTAGAAAATTTTTTTGTTTTTCCAAACTAATAGCAAGTAATTAACACGCAAAAATATATAAAAGTTGATTGTGGTAGGTGTCATATACTTCCTCTCGTACTTCAAGGTTTAAATGTCATTGGTCAAAGACAACAATTTTGCTCGGCTTAGTAAATATTTGTCCCATTTCATTTGGAAAAAATCTATTTATTATTTTTTTTAAATTATTTCTTAGTTGTGTAGTGTTCAAATCTATAAATACTGAAAGATCTTATTATATTTTTAATATTTAATTAATATACATATGAAATAAATAGAAAAATCTTTTGTTGGACACTAAAAGCAAGTAATTAATACGCAAAAAATACGTAAAAGTTGACCCTGGTGGGTGTCATATACTTCCTCTCATACTCCAAGGTTCAAGTGTTATTGGTTAAAGACAAAAAATTGGTTCAACTTAGTATATATGTGTTACATAAAATCTAATTTAGTTAATACATAGGTTGATTCAAGGATATTTTTAGTCTTAAATTTAATATATATATATATATATATATATGATAGAGGGTAGGACGAGGTTGAGTTTTTTACACTTGAATTAGCCTTTTTCCCTCAAGTACCCAACCTACTTATTAATTAATCCATATTGTTTTTATTTCTTATTTTTAGAAATGAATTATTAAATGCTTACATTTGATCACATGATATTTTTTAGTATTTCGTAGATACATAAAAACATATTAGAAAGAAAAAAATCCATCATACTTTAGGTTAAACCTCAATTATTAGATTATACATTATTTCCTAATCACCATAAAGTTTTTCAAGACAATATAATAAATATAATAATGTCAATAATACTTAATAGTTTAAAAGTTCAGCCAATCTAGTTCCTTAGAGAATCAAGCATTAAATGTTAAATGTAATTATAATAACAAGGGAGGAGGTACCATGTTAGAAGCAAAATTTTCTATTGCCTAGCTAATGCTTACAGGAAATCTAATATTTCACTTTCAAAAAAACTACTCAAAATTGTGGTTGAAACTGGTTAGAAAGTTATGGAGAAAGTTTTTTTCTTGATGAGATTCTCGGATGCTTTCTTGGTTATCATATTATGTTTAGTTTTTTTTTCCTTCCCTACTATTTTAAATCTTTATTTTATAATATGAGAATTAATATATATACTGCAAATATATACTGCGAGAATTTATGAATTTGGTGGAAGGGGTAGCTCAAGCATATATATATATATATATGACTAGTCGGCTGCGAGTGGTGGTTGCTATCCTTGCCCATATAATCAATTTCTGCTCATCCTTATAATTTAAAGCAAAAGTTCCATGAATTGTTCAATAGATTGATTCTCCTTGGATTTGATGATCTTGCGTTGTCATTAATTGATTTTCAATATGTTTTGAAAACAAAATACGAAATTTCTAAAAGATATATTTTCAATGATATTCAGCAAATATGCAATCTTTTTATAATTCTGATCAAATCTTTTACTTGTTGTATTTAAATGGATGAATGTTTTTAATTTTTTTTTATTAAGAGTGAAATGAGAGGGATAAAAAGAAGAGCAATTGAAATAAAGTTTAGAAGGTTATAGAGTTATTAAAAGAATTTAAAATTAAAGTTTTAAAAAAAGATTTACAATTTAAGTTTCAAAATAAGAAAGATTTAAAATTTGAGTTTCAAAATCAAAAAGCTAAGATTTCAATTTCCAAAATAAAAAACAATTATCAAAATTAGATTAAAATAATAATAATAATAATAATAATAATAAAGGAACTTAATGCTAGGATCTTAAAATTTAAGGAGAAATATTATAAATTGGTGTATGAAAAGAACAAAATGGGGGAGGAAAAAATTAAAAAAAATCAAGAAAGAAAATTTGAAAAAAAATATTGTTTGGTGTTGCGTATGAAACTGAAACTGAAACTGAGTTAAAGAGTGCCTTGACAATATCCTTTGATTCACTCCTCCATCATATAGTAAACCTCTATCCAATATATATATTGTCATAGTCTTTGTTTGTATATATGCTTTGTTTTTTATTTTTTGTTAATGTGGATGCTTGCTTAAAAATATCCTAGTGTTATATTACCTTGTTTGTTGCGAATAAATTTGGGTTGGATCAATATAACCCCATCAAGTTTCATTGAATGCAAGTGAAGGTTTTCAGGCTAATTTTAAAATTAACCAAAGAAAACAGACCAAAGACCAAGTGAACATCCACCATCCTTTCAAGTTTAATACTCACACTTTAAAAGTAAAGATTCGACTTTGTTATGAGGTCTAAATCCCAAATCAATGCCTTAGATTTTAATAGTTTATAACCTCCAATTATGAATTGATAGTTTATAACCTCCATTAATAAATCGGTTTAAGTAAATCTCTGATTTAAAAGTATCATGGTTACATTTTATCATGAAATACAATACGAAGCGGTTTACTTTCAGGTAAGATGTCTTATGATGATAATTTTCATCTTTCATTTGGCCTAATTATCCCCTTACTTAAAAATCTTTAAAATGTGAGTTAGGATTTTTAATTATTATAAAACTAGGTGGCAACTCTTATTTTTCATTTTTACCATTAGTTTGCCTCAATGTTCTCTATGATAGAGTGGTGACTCCACTAGAGACTGTTTTAGGGCTAAGCTTTGTTTGCCTGATTTTCATGATAAAATGTATTTTATGCTTTGATGTGTGCTTTCAAGGATTTTACCCTACTTGTTTGTTGTCTAATTGACCATTGTGTATTTTTGTTTGGTAATTTATATATATTTTTATGTACTTATTTGTTTTCTATTATGTCTGGATTGGATATAAACTCATGACCATGCACACACTGCACAATATTTTTCTTACAATGTTTTAGACTACACTGAGGAATTAGCTATATCCCGATTGTCATTAACTAAGGAAACACTCGTGAAACCACCAACATCTCATGGATAGTCTACTTGGTCGTGATTGGTAAACCGATAGGGCTTCGTCTTGATCAATGCTTTCCAGCCTTGTAAGCCTCGATTTAGCCTATTAAAGCTTGTTAATCGAGCAACGAAGAATTTTTTTAGACCAATAGGTTAGCCAATTATCCTTGCACATAATAGCTGGAAACTTCCACGAGAGTGTCTTCCTATACAATCATAGGGCAAGCTTGATGTGCATGAAATTACATGAAATGGGTGATAAGACAATCAAAATAAAATACACACACACACACACACACACTTAAGAATAGATACAACATGAGTTTAAGACTGAAAAATAGATAAGAATAATTTTAATAGATGATTTCAACGCAGACTACTATTATCTATAAAGATGATAAACTCCTACAAAAGCAAAGCACAAGTAACAAAGATGTCATCATTGAGGTAATAGCCTAGTATAGAAAAGTTTTTGGAATATGGCTTTGCCAATGTACCATTTAGTTTATTAGCCCAAGTGAATAAAAATTTTAAATTTTCCTCTCAAAATGTATAAGTTAAATTATTGAACTATTTCCACATATTTTTATGAAGAAAAGTCTTAGACTATCTTCTCAAAATGTATGGATAATGTGGTAGGGTATTTCCCATTTTTTTTTAATGAATGAACTTCAATTTTTGATCTCAAATGGATGGATTTGTTAAAGTAATTGAGATCAAATACAAAAAGGAGGCTACGATTCTGAATAATCTGTTTATTATGAATGCATTGAGTTAACCTAAATACAAATAAAGTATATATAGGTCAAACTGAAAGTACTATTTTACCTTTAATAAATAAGACTACATAAATATTATTTAACATCTCCCCTCAAACTCACGATGTGACAGCTACAAGCATCGAGAGTTTGCCAACCAGAAAACAAAAACGAGAGATGGAATGCGCCTTGGTAAAGAAATCTGCAATCTGCAAGGAAGAAGGAACAAAAGGCAAAGCAATGGTGCCATGTTTGAGATGATGACGAGTAAGATGACAATCGATCTCAATGTGCTTAGTGCGCTCATGAAAAACCGAGTTATGAGCAATCTGAATAGAACTCTGGTTGTCACAATACATAGGAGTAGGATGAGAAAAGGAAATTCCCATATCAGCAAGTAACCAACGTAACCAAACAATCTCTTTGGTAGTAGATGTCATGGCACGATATTCTGCTTCGGTGGATGATTGAGAAACAATAGATT
>Ga0325405_1008266_pt1 | contig 10356 bp, 7 predicted proteins | sample PopdelMetagenome_21_FD_205663 | JGI IMG/M metagenome (GOLD analysis project Ga0325405, IMG submission 205663) | Populus deltoides microbial communities from Bellville, Georgia, United States - Xylem-Control-R2 | ecosystem: Host-associated > Plants > Phyllosphere > Stem > Wood/Secondary xylem...
TCCAGCATTTTACCTTGTCCAGATTTCCCGAGTGCTTTTCCTTATGCTCAATGAAAGCCTTCTTATAATTCCCTTTCTGATCGGCTACCTCTGATGGATCCACATCATAAAAAACTGGTAGAACAGTGTGCCCCATCTCTTTCATGCACTGAACAATCTTGACAAGCTCTTCTAAGCACCATTGTGACGAAGCATAATCTCTTGAAAACACAACGATTGAAAATCTTGAATCTTCGATGGCCTGCCAGAGAGCAGGTTCGATGGTCTTTCCTCTCTCCAGCTCCCTATCATCCATGTATACATCGATGCCTCTTTGTACCAAATTTGAATTTAGATGGCTAGTAAAGTTATTCCGTGTGTCTTTGCCTCTAAAACTAAGGAAGACATCATACATCCATTGGGGAGGAGAATAAGAAGATGAGGTTGCTTTCTGTATGCTGGATGAGGCCATGGGAATCCCAGTAGCAATAATTTAATACTGATTGATTCCTTCTAGTTTTAGCTCTTAACCAGCCAGGGATGGTTCAGCAACTGGTTAACTTCCATGCCATTTTATATATAGCGCAAGTGGAATATAACGCGCATTGGACAACTGGCAGCCTGGCACCTTCCTAGCGAAAGCCAGGGCAGTGCCTCCGAAGTCAGAAATGAAACATCCAAGAATTTTCACCTGCTATGGTTTCTTCAGCCACTTCGTGATTTTTAATGAATTTTCAAGTCAAGCATTAATGTTTAAAATAAATCTTCTTGGGATTTCTTCCCTCCCTCTCCGACCCCAATATGGTAAATGCCCTGTGATTCAATGGATATAATTGTGTTTAATAATAACATATAAGATAAAAGACTGTAAGTATTTTGTACCTCGATCTTCACCATCTCCTTAGCTATCGCGGTGCTATTTGTGGTCATGATCGGGGACGGAACTAGGGGAGGCAAGCAGGGCTAAACATTTTAAAATTTTTATTATTTAGTATTTAAATATGAAATATATAATATTTTTTATTTTAAATAAATAAATTTTTTAATGATATAACTTATTATATTAATTTTGACCTCCCCTGTCGAGTACTGCCAGCTCCGCCCCTCGTCATGATGTAAGTGCTCTCTTCCCTCTCTACCCAATTATATAAATGCATAAATCCATGTTTCATGCAAGAACAAGGACGGACAGGCGATTAGATTTTTGGACCGTTGGACATGGTGCTCACGAAAAGGCAATTTTTTTACGTTATACTATATACAATAATATAAATTATATTTTAAAATTTTATTTAATAGCTTAACTTTTTAGTTAAATTAATTTTTGGGTATGATATCAGAATCTTAATTACCAAGTGGTCACGAGTTCGATTCTCATAATTTTTTTTTTATTTGATAAAAAATTAAGTATAAGGTAATGTGGATTTATGTAAATTTCAAGTCCAAAGGGCTTTTACTTAAAGAGGTGTGTTAGAGAATATTATAAATTATATCTTAAGACTTTACCAAACAGTTTAAGTTTTTAGGTTGAATTGAAGCTATTGGATTGAAATAGTTCATTGACATGATATCAGAGCCCTGATGACCAATCGGTTACGAGTTTGAATCTCACTATCCTTATTTATTTGATAAAAATTAAGTATAAGATAGTGTGAGCCTGTACAAGTTTCAAGCCTAAAAGGTTTGAGGGGATGTGTTAGAGAAAAATATAAATCATATTTTGAGACCTCACCTAAAAATTTAAGTTATTAAATTGATATGATTCTTTGACACATTCTCAAACCTCTACCTCAAATTAGTTTTGGAATCATTGCTATAGATTTTATATATAGATCACTTGTTATTCTAACCATCAAGTGGTCCATGTATATTTTGTTAAAAAAAAACTAATTCTAAATAAATATTTCAAAAATTCAACAATACTTTATAGTTAATTGGTCCATGTATATTTCTCTATTATAATCTATAAGCAAAATAAATAAAATAGTAATGTATGATTGATTGATTCTTGCCAACACATGCCAAGTCTACTTGAAAATTTCCAAACGAGAATTGGATTTTTTTCTTATAGTTATTTTACGATTCTAATTTCTTACAAAACAGGTAGGAGAAAAGTAATATTTTTACATTTATTACCATCACTCTAAACATAAAAAAGAAAAATAAACAAGCATTAATATATATATATATATATATATATATATATATATATATATATATATATATATATAAAATTTATAGGTATGGGCATTTACAGCACTACTCATCTTAATGTGTAGCAAAACCTAATGTAAATTGGTTAATTTAATGTACTTTCATTGAAATGAACATAATATTTATACCTCATTTATTTTTATATTTCAAAATCGCTTTTAAAAAATTTTAAAAATTTTTATTTTTTATTTTAAATTAATATTTTTTTTGTTTTTTAGATCATTTTGATATGTTCATGTTAAAAATAATTTTTTAAAAAATAAAAAATATTATTTTAATATATTTCTAAATAAAAAAAAAACTTTAAAAATTAACTATAACTATACTTCCAAACATCCTTTTCTTAAACTAAAGTTTTCCATTTGTGGACACATAATGCATGCAGTTATGGACAGAAGATTCTCCTTAGGTAGGATTGGCACATATATGCCCTAATTAATTATCCTTTAAACTAAAACTAGATATGGATTGAGCGGGCAATTGATCTTTAAATTTTCATACTAAGATATCCAGAGCAAATTAACAATATTTAAATAGTATGGGAGAAATCATTGTTTCTCCCACACCTAAATCACCGTGGGTTACAATAGTAATCCACAGTGCTTCCCTCTCTCTTTTTTTTTTCCTAAAATTAACTTTTTTTCGAATTTTCCTTTTTTTTTTCATTTAATTTTTTTAAAAAAATTGATTGCTACAGTGTTTCTCCACATGGTTTTTTTGCTTTTTTATGATTTTCTTTGAAATTATCTTTTTTATTTTATTTTTTAATGTTGAGCTGTTTAAAAATTACAGTTACAATATATGAGAAAATCACTGTAACTTTCCTCACAAATTACTATGGGTTGCTACACTGTTTTTTCTCATATGGTTTTTTTTCTGTTTTGTTATGTTTTTTCCTAAAATTGTCTTTGTCAATTTTATTTTTTAAATATTAAGCTGGTTAAGAATTGCAATTACAAGTAAATACAAGTTTTTGCTCAAAAAACACTATAGATTGATACAGTTTTTCCTCACATGGTTTTTTTCCAGTTTCTTTTGTTTTTTCTTTTTTGTAATTTTTTTTTTCAAAATTATCTTCGTCAATTTTTTTTTTTTAATATTGAGTTGGTTAGAATTTAACTTTGTAATAAAACTTAATCATATGGGGAAAGCACTGTAGCTTTCCTTACAAAACATTGTTGAAAATTACAATTACAAGTCATTACAAATAAGGTTAAATCATGTGGGGAAGCACTGTAGCTTTCATCACAAAACACTATGAATTGTTACAGTGTTTCCAACATGATTTTTCCCTTTTTTGTGTGTTTTTTTTCAATATTTTTTTTCCTAAAATTGTCTCTGTCGATTTGATTTTTTTTAATATCGAGCTGATTAAGAATTTAGTTTTATAATTTTTTTTCTTTAAAATACTATGAATTATTGCAGTGTTTTCCCATATGATTTTTTTAATTTTTTCTGAAATTATCTTTGTCCATTTTTTTTAATATTAGGTTGGTTAAGAATTATAATTACAATAAAGGTAAATCATAAGGGGAAAGCGATGTAGTTTTTCTCACAAAACACTATGGATTGCTACAATGTTTCTCTAAATAGTTTTTAAATTGATTTTATTTTATTGGGGAAAGCGCTCTAGTTTTCCTCACAAAACATTGTCAATTGCTACAATGTTTTTCCTCATGAGTTTTTTTCCTTCCAAAATTATCTTTGTTGGTTTTTTTTTAATATTAAGTTGGTAGAGAATTTAGCTTTGTAATTTTTTTTCTTTTTATTAACAGAAAAGCTAAATCATATGGCGAAAGCACTGTATCTTTCCTCCCAAAACACTATGGATTGCTACAAATCATTTTGTTCAGTCTCTAAGTTTTGATCACCAACACAACTTTTTTTTCCGTCATAAAATATTGGCTCCATCATACCTTTAGTTTCTATTACATATCTAGCGCTGGTTCACAATTATAACACTATTAAATAAATTTATTTTATAAACCCACGGCAGCGCGTGGGCATGCATCTCGTGACTAATAAATGGAAAACTGATTGGGGAAAGCTTACATAATGGATATTTTTAGACAACAGGTATAAGCAAGCAACAAAGCAAAAGTTGGACTTTATAATAACCATCAACATCTAGCGTGCCTGATGTAGAAACTTTATGTAAATTATTTTATCGGACGGAAACTAAAGAAACAATAAAAAAAGCACATAATTTTTTATGTGAAAAAGAGGCTGCTTTGAACTCTAAATTTGTTGATTTATTATCTTTAAAATAATAATATTGAAATTTGTTTTTTTAAAAGGTTTATCAAAACTTTAAATAGACTATAAACACTACCTTAACTAGAAAATAAAAACAAAACTTGAAATTACAAAGGAAAGAATAAAATATGAAAGAAGTAGGAAATCTAAAAATAACAAGGGAAATCAAAGAAATTATCAAAACCAGGGTCTTGGGAGGAGATTTTTAAAATGTAAAGATTCGACGGTCGGAGTAATGATTCTATATGGCTTTGAGGAAAACAATTTTTGAAAACTCACAACAAGATTTCATAGTTTTACAGACGGAAATATTCCGTCGGTGTGTGATTAGAAGTTTGTCGATGATTTATTTACCGACGTCTTCACCGACGGATTATGTTCGTCGGCTTTCCCTTCGTCAATGATTCCCCATTCTGTCACTATATCGGTCGGAAAAACAAAAAAATCATTTGTCGATGGTTTTACAGACGAAATTTACGCGCCAAAAAAAAGATTCCTGCTTGAAATATACCGACAGATTTTTATTCCATCGGTGATATCGTGATTTACCAACGGCTACTTACCGTCGGTAAAGCTATTGGTGAGTGTATGAAATACCAACTGAATATATTCGTCTGTAAATTCGTCGATAAGTGTGGCAGCTACTGTCAAATGTCAACGGATTAAGTCTGTCGGTAAGACTGTCGGTAAGTGTTTAAAATACCGACCGAATATATCCGTCTGTAAATGTGTCAGTGAATGCTACTGTCAGATGCCGACGAATTCATTCTGTCGGTAAAACCCTTGGTAATAGTTTTTTCTAAATTTTTTTAAAAAAAATTATTTAGAATATATAATATAAACTATATAAATTAATGGTAATAAACACCAATTATGCAAATAAAATTTATATTAAACATGAAAAAAATCAGTTAAATAATATTCATCACAAACTGAATATGTTTCAAAAAAAATATTAAATGAAGTTTTAAAGGTAAATAATGTTTATTACAAATTAATATAAAAGTGGAGCTGGAGGAGAAGGAGATCCTGAAGGAGGAGGCTGGTGGTTATATGGCCAAAAAGAATTAGGCGCACATGTTCCACTATGTGTTGCCATGTTCATGACCATTTCACGAAGCTGTTCATAAGTCGCTTTTTGTTATTCATACTCTACTTTTTGTTGTGCTTGAGAGGCTTTGATTTGTTCAGACTCCGCTCTTTGTTGTGCATGAGACGCTTTGAGTTGTGCGTACTCCGCTGATAGGTGGTCGTATTTGTCGGTGAGTTGAGCCATGTGTTGCTGCAAGGCCACGAACTCCTTAGATTGGGAGTTCGATATTGATTGGGAGCTCCCAATAGTTGAAACACTACGGGTTGACCGCAAGTTGTCTGCCGTGGTGTTGGAGAGCCCGTAAACCAAATTTTTATCGGTTCCACCTAACGATCCAATCTCCATTCACAAATTCGGATCGAATTCCGGATGGGTCAAAATATCATCCCTGTATCTCTCCCTCAACCAATTATTATAGATCTCCTGAAAATAAAAAAAGTAATCATCATATTCATTCAGTAAACATAATAACTTACAAAATAAAATGGTTGAACAAACATACCATGAAATGTTGAGCTCGGTTATCAACGAATTGTTGCGTCCCCTTTTGATGGTCTTAACTCCACACGTGCGTCTCCACAAACAGCTCCATCGGGCTCGGCTCACGTCCAAGAGACACAGCCTATAATGAAAAAAGATATATTAACAACAACTTAATTTAACAATATATTTAATTTAAATTAATCTTAATATCTGTTTCACATGTGCAGCAAACGGAACAGAGCCACCAGTGTGTGTTGTCATCAAGTCATGAATTAGCCGATTCCGGTTGCTAGCACTGGACTGTGAGCGTCGTGTGAACCGCTCAGACGTCATGTGCTCAAGATAGTGTGGCCATATATCTTTCGGGATGTATATTGGTTTGAAATCCCTCCAAACCACAACATCGTTCTAGCCTTGAAAACCCTATACCTCGCGGTTTTGTTTGCCCTTTTTTGTGCTTCATATCAAAAATCACGCAACAAAAAATTACATTTTGAAACATAAATTTTTGTCTAAAAAAAATATTGTATTGTTTTCAATCTTACCTAGTTGCCGCGTGATTTTCCTACACCCTCCTCACAACAGTGTTATGCTTACTGTTCCAGCAGAATTTGTGCTGTGTATAAATAAACAAGTTTAAATAAAAATAATAATTTATTTACAATAATATTAATAATTTATTAGACATAAGCTGAAAATTATAAATTAAAACCAACCTGAAATCTATCAAATCATGCATTGATTTGAGGCATCCATTTAGGATGCTTAGATATCTGACTCCATTGAAACAATGGAATCTCCATCGATTTAAACGCCAATGATATTACTCGGGTGGCCTCAATGTTTGTGAACCTAAAAACAAATGAAATAAATTAAATAGTGATTACTTCATAAATTATGTTATAATTGTTTTAAAAAAAATTAAAACCTTAACAAACTTACATTGAAAGGTTGTCCTTCCACTGTGCCTCGTACTTGAGGGTAAATTGATTCCGCTATGAAGGCACCCTGCCTCTGCGCTGTGAAGTAGCGCTGGAAGAGACAGCATTAGTTGATGGTGTAGGTGGTGCAGGTGCCTCTTCTTGAGTGGCATGTAAAGAAATATCATCATCGCTACTAGACGAACTAGCTGCGACCATACATGAGCGACCAGAATAATAGAGTAAAAAAATTAACAAATCATGCAATAATAGAGTAAAATTAACAATTATTTCAAAATATTCAGTTACTAATACTAAGGTAAATTCAACATTAACAATTACGATTCAAAAAATTATTCAATAATTATGCTAATACAACAAAACAATAAATTTTTTTAAAAAAACCTCTAGAATAACAATCAAAATAAATGCAAAAAATTAAACACAAATTATACAATAATAGAGTAAAATTAATAATTATTCCATCATATTCAATTACTAATTCTAAAGTAAATTCAACATTAACAATAAATATTCAACAAATTAACTAATAATAATTATGCCAATATAACAATAAAAAATATTCAATAAATTAAAAAAAAACTATAGACTTTAGGAATGAAATATGCTTACTTTAATAATGTGTTGAATTCAATACTTTATCTACATTACAAAAAATACACCAAAACAAAAAACATAACAAAAAAAAAATAGCAAAAAAAAACCCTTAAAGTAAAATGAAATAGAAGAAACACATACCTTTTAAATTGATGAAGATTCATAAGAAAACTTGCTAGAGATTGTAGGTGAAAAATTTGAAGAACGAAGAGGAAAAGAATCGAAATTTAAGGTGAAAAATTTAAGAGAAGAAAAAGTGAACTGAAGGGGCAGTTGCTGGAACTTATATGGCAGTTTTACCGACGGATATAGAATTAATTATATTTTAATTTATTCCGTCAGTGAAGTGTCAAAAATCCATCGTTAAGTTTTGAATTTCGCACCAAAATTTTTAATGACCTTCCATATTTTTCGTGGTCCGTCGGTAATTCTGTCGGTAAGATGACACGGTTAAAGATGCATTTAATGCACAACCCTTTGGAATTCGCGCCATCCGTCGGTAATTGTGTTGGTAAAATTGACCCATCGACAACCTACTGACGGACGTATATCCATCAGTATTGATGTCGTTGATTGTGGTATTTCAAGTAATTATTTTTGAACTCTCTATGAAATGCCGACGGACTTAATCCGTCGGTATTAGGGTCGGTGATTATGGCATTTCAAGTAATTATTTTCGAACTCTTTTTGAAATGCCGACGGACTTATATTCGTCGGTCGGTATGGACATCGGTGATTGTGGCATTTCAAGTAATTATTTTCGAACTCTCTGTGAAATGCCGACGGACTTATATCCGTCGGTATGGACGTCGATGATTGTGGCATTTCAAGTAATTATTTCGTGTTACAAAATATATCATCCATGATATATAATTATTTCAAGTAATTATTTTGTGATGGTGGCATTTCAAGTAATTATTTCAAGTAATAAATATTAAGGTCGGTGATTGTGGCATTTCAAGTAATTATTTTCAAACTCTCTATGAAATGCCGATGGACTTAATCCGTCGGTATTAGGGTCAGTGATTGTGGCATTTCAAGTAATTATTTTAGAACTCTCTATGAAATGCCGACGGACTTACACTCGTCGGTATGGACGTCGGTGATTGTGGCATTTCAAGTAATTATTTTCGAATTCTCTGTGAAATGCCGACGGACTTATATCCGTCGGTATGGACGTCGGTGATTGTGACATTTCAAGTAATTATTTCGTGTTACAAAATATATCATCCATGATCTATAATTATTTCAAGTAATTATTTCAAGTAATAAATATTTCGTGTTACAAAATATATCATCCATAATCTAAATTACATGAAAAAAGGGCTTTACACAGGGCTTTATTTTGGTAGTTAGTTAGAATTTTCTTCTTCTTCGTCATCAATTGAATTGTCATCACCTTCATCACAATCTTCAATATGGATATCATCTTCTTTATCGACATTGCTTGTCCGCTAGAGCTCAAAACAAAATTCAACTCCTCTGTGTCAACATCAACAAGACTCATCGAAAACATGAAAATTTGAATTTTCTTCCAATTCAATCGAATGAGCAACTCAATATGGTTCAACCAACTCACTAACTTGAAAAACTTCATCTTGCACACTTGTGTCTTCGTTCTCATCCTGAGCAACCTCGACACGACCCCAGGGTTTTGTTTTTAAAACGGACAACCAATCCACTCTTGATCGATCCTTTCTAAATCAAAGGGTGTATGTGTAATAAACTTGTTGACATTGCTTTGCGAAAACAAAGCCATAGTTTATGTTGCAAAGTCTAACTTTTGAGTTGATTTCGACTAGACCATAGTGCGGATCAATTCTGATTCCTCTGTCAGTCGTGTCATACCAATTGCATTTGAATAAAAACACTCTATTCTGCACAAACTCTTCTAATCTACCATAGTAGTCAACTTCTAACTCACTACTAGTGGATCCGTAACACAAACACCGTTGTTGTATGTCTTTTTTCCTTGCCCGTATTCTTCAGTATGGAAAACATATCCATTGACAAAATACCCGTTGTAGCACTTACATTTTCTTTCAGGCCCCAGGCTTAGTGAAGACAATGACTTAGGCGCACTCCTTCCCATTTGATAAACCTTGTATGTAATGTACATCAATAAACAGTAAATGAACGAGAATCTCATAATGACATGCATACGTACAGTAATTTTGCAAGTTAGAATGAGTTTGTGATAGTGCTTACATATGTTCGAAACCATGTGGCAAACTGCTCATCTTGTAATTGAAAGATTTGGGATTCGGTCAGCTGTGAGTTGTTGGAGAGCAAATATTGTCGATGTTGCCTGCAAGTGATAATGAGTGTATGATATTACAATATATAATTAGCAGTATATTACTCACAAAGTTTAATTAGTATTACACATATATAAACTTACTGAATAAAAGGTCTCAACTCATCACAGTTAAGTAGAACATAGTTGTGTGCTTGTTTGAACTCTATTTCCGACAAACATCTTCCTCTTACGACATTTTTAGGTGTGGGTTGTCCAGTATTGGAGAATATTGACAAGTTCCCACTAAAAGCCACTTCACCGCCATCATCATGCCGTGGAACGCGATTGATTCTCGTTCTCAGATGAGGTTCGAAATAGTATGAGATAAATGTTGAGATCTCCTAAACAATATAGGCCTCACATATCAAAACCTCAACATGCGCCTTGTTCTTAACCTTTTTCTTGAGATTAAACAAGTACCTGCATTGAAATATTAATCAAGTATTTTCAATTAAGAAAAACATATAAAATACTTTTATATATGAATTACATTG
>Ga0325405_1008267_pt1 | contig 10356 bp, 8 predicted proteins | sample PopdelMetagenome_21_FD_205663 | JGI IMG/M metagenome (GOLD analysis project Ga0325405, IMG submission 205663) | Populus deltoides microbial communities from Bellville, Georgia, United States - Xylem-Control-R2 | ecosystem: Host-associated > Plants > Phyllosphere > Stem > Wood/Secondary xylem...
TTATGTTTGTCATAATATGTTAAAATTATTAAAAAAACACTAAAATAAATATTAATTTGGCTAAATCTAGAGAGTTAAAAGAAAGTCTATACATATATTAAATATATTTTCTTGTAATTTAGAAACATTATCATTTTTTATTATTGTGTAATTGATTATTATTTTTCATGAATTTTATTATTCTTATCCGATTTTTGACTACTTACAAGCGGCTGCCGCCAGGTCCATGCAGTTGTTTCGAACAGCTAGTGAAATATAGCCACGTAAGCATCCAGATCAGATTTAGAACATCCGGTCAGACCTCGTCTCTTCACTTCAAAAAGTACAACCAGTAAAACTAGCATTGGCTAACTACAAATCAGTCCTCCAGCTCCAATTTTATTTTTATATCAGCTCCTGAACTAGAAAATCTCTTGATTTCATCATCCAACTAGCAATGAATTAACAATCAATTGGATTCTTATTAAAATTTACGGATTTTATTAGCATGCACATATCTTAATTACTATGTTATTAAAATTATGTTTAGTTAGTGTTTTCAAATAAAAATAATTAAAGATATAAGAGATAGAACATGTTTTGTTAAAGAAATAAAAAATAAATATATTTATAAAATTATTTAAATTGAATTTTTGTACCGTCCCGTTATCTCGACTACATAATCATCATTTTGTTCATTTACTCCTAAATTTACTGATGCATTCACGATAAATATCGTATCGCAAGCTTTCTTCTTGGAATTCAATTCAATGTTTAGGGCATAAATTAGTAACAATTTATAGTTTTAGGGGACTAATTTGTAGCTACGCCAAAGGTTTTTTTTTTTTTTTGAGGAAAAAAAAAAAACAAAAAGGTTGAAGAAACAAAAAGCAAGAACAAAACGCATCGACTCTGTCTCTCTCGTTGACGCAAAGCAGAAGCTTTAGCACGGCGAAAGCCAGCCAAGCCTGAGAGAGAAGAAACCCAATAATCGTTAAAAAAACTCTTTCTGCTTCGTGTCCTTTTCGTATCCTCTGCTTTACTACACGACACGTCGTTTTTACCTCCCTCCATACCCCTTCTTCTGCATATATTATTAGTAGATTTTGAGAGGTTCGATTTTGTTTGGGAATGGCAACAGAGACATCAAAAGACGAATTATTGCAGCTAATCAAGCGATTTAGTGCTTATTTAACCGTCAAGATCTCAAATCTCTTCTCTTTTAATACCCTGGTTGGTCTTTCAATCCCCTTTTTTTCTTTTTTTCAGTTTTTGGCTTCGATCTGATTGGGATTTTTTTTTTCTTCTGATTAATGGGTTTTCAGGGTTTAGTGTATATGTAAATGTAACTGAAATCGTGGGATGTGGTTTGATTGTTGAAAATATTGATAATTAATGGCGTGTGATTTTATGGTAATTTAATTAATTCTTGGTTTAAATAGGGTAAAGATTGAAGCTTTTAGTTGTGGTAGGGGTGGAGTTTTGTTGAATTTAATAATTTTTTCTTGCTTAAAAAGGGTTTATTTTCTTTTTCTTTTTTGTTCAATTGTTTCTAATTAGTTGATTGGTTTAATTTGTAATTCTTTTAATTTTTAATTTTTTCTCTTGTTTGGATTTTTTTTTTCTATTCTCATTTGTTCTTCCTTTCGAGATAATGTTGAAGATTTAAGGATGTTATTGTGAAAATTTTATTTGAAGTATTGAAATTTCATCAAATGTGTATTAACATAGAGATTATTTCTTATTTTAAGAAATTAGAAAATTAAAAGAATAGTTTTATTTGTGGTATGGAAGTACTCACGCGGGATATATTTGGTATCAGGATTCACGATCAGTTGGGGCTGTTGCGGGGCTTGCTGTTGCGATAGTCTTTACATGGAGGTTGTTGAGGTCAAATAGTGGACCTCAAAGAAGGCAGCCGAAACGGGCTCCTACGACTAGTAGTTCTGTTGTGACTACTCAACCCAACGCAGTGTCGATACCTTCTGCGGGTGTTTGTTCATCTTCCGAGGATTTGAGAGTGCAAAATGTTGTTGATGAGTTCTTTCAACCAGTAAAAGTAAGAAACCAATTGTTAAATTGTGTTTTTTTTTATGTAGACTTTTGTTTATTCTTATTAATGCTTTTCCTTTTGCTTTTCAGCCAACTTTGGCGCAAATTGTTAGGCAAAAATTGAGCGAAGGAAGAAAGGTAAATCCAATCTTAGAACACTAAGCATTATTATGACTGTGATCTCCCATTGTTAGCTCCTTTGTTTTCATATCTCACTAAAATTGTTTGGGAAAGTTTTATTTGTCCAGTCTATGTGCAGTGACATCGAAGTTTAATTCATGCACTTTGTTGTTTAGTATCCTCTCATTTAGATCATGGGTGGATTTTAATTTCCTATATAAAAAAAGTTCCTTTAACAAAACATAAATTGTGACCTTTTCAGCTATGAGCCATAGCCAAAATGCAAATTCCTAGAACTTATATGAACAACTTTGTTATAGGTATTTGAGTTTGGTTCCTTGCATCTATATGCCATTTGCCTCAAGTTATCTTCCAGCACTTGTTAGTAGTATTTTCTCTTGCTTCTTGAACTTTTCATTACTTGTTTTGTTGCTATAAATGCCCATGCATGCAAATTTTTTGATTGGATTCTCTCTCAATTCCGGTCCAGTTTTCAATTGTTTACTTCTAATACATGCTGTAAGTTTTAGGATTGCTAGTTATAATGCAACAAGAAGACAAATTGAGTTGTCTAATAAAGAAAGCCATTTCCCTCAATGTTTCATGCTTTGATGACTTGTTTCGTGTAGGTCACATGTCGTTTGTTTGAAGTAATCCTTGAGGAAAGCAGTCCAGAGGAGATTCAGATTGTGAGCCAAGCAACTGTGAGGTCCTCTGTGCTGGAAGTGCTGTTAGAAATCACAAAATTTTGTGATCTTTATCTCATGGAAAGAGTTCTTGATGATGAGAGTGAAGTACGTACAAACTTCATGGGGAACAGTATTTTATCATCATTTCTCATTTATTGTAAAATATCATTATTTTTGTTGATATTTGTGTTTCATGGTACTAGCGAGCAGGGTTTTATTTGCGTAGTTTACATGCCCTTGTACACGTGACTAGCATGTGGTTGTCATTAAGTCTAAATTTTTCTAACACAGATTGGATGAGACTTAATATTTCTGATTTAGTTATAATGAAGTTGGATGTTTCAGTTGGGTTAGTTCTCCTAAACTTATCTGTGTGGCTATATCAGCATGGTTGAAGTTATTTTCTGTAATGTTCTGTATGTTTTTGCTCCATCTTATTTGATTTATATATTTCTTCGAGTTGATTCAAACATTCTTTTTCATCTCCACATTAACATATCAACAGTTTACTATTCTAATTTGAGGATGCATACTAGTTGACCTACCCAGTGTTTGCCTTCTATCAATGTTATTTTGCATTTGCAACTGTCAGTTATTTATGGAATAAATGTTTTCTGCCGTGAATTACATTGTGAACTATTTTCCACAGGAAAAGATTCTTGCAGCTTTGGAAAATGCTGGAGTTTTCACTTCTGGTGGTTTGGTCAAAGACAAGGTAATTAGAAATGCTTTCAGAATAATATGGTTTCTATGGTAGCTAATGAGCAAAATTTCCTCTTGTGGAATTGTTACACATGCAATACAGTTGTTTCGTACTGGCTATTACATCATAACATTTTTTCTGGTATATATTAGGTGTCTGTTTCCTGGCATTCCTTTATATAAGTTGAATTTCAACTTCATTATGATTTTTCATAGCATATTAAGACAGCATGCATGGTTATGTTGGCTGCAAGAATCCTACCGAACCTTTTATGCAGGGAGTAGGGAAGAGGTTGACTTTCATGAAATTATGCTCTTTTTACTCCTGATAAATTTTGAAGACTCATCAACTTTCCAAGATCACCTAAGAAAGAGTGTGGCTAATAAGCTCTAATTATATGTCAAATATCCCTTCTATATCTGTAACATTTTATACTCTCGCCAATATTTGATAATCATTAAGAAGAAGCTGGACTTGCTCAACTAGCCAACAAGGATGGAATTATGGTGGTGTAAAAATACGAGGAGAATTTGTCATGTCTGGAAGGTATTCATTTATATTTATTTGTTTATTGATATAATCTGGAGACTTGGGGCACCTCTGGTACACTGTAATCCAATTTGTAACATATTCATGATTATATTATTAATGCTGTCTCATTTCTACCTGTGTTCAAAATATAACACCTGAGTATTCTGCTGAGTTTTTAATATTACCATTTGACGTTTTTTTTTTCCATCATTTAATTTTGTCTTTTGTTCTGTTTGTCTTAATTTCTGAAAAATGCATCTGCAGGTTCTCTTTTGTAGCACAGAAACTGGACGGTCATCTTTTGTTCGACAACTAGAGCCAGATTGGCATATTGACACTAATCCTGAAATCCTTTTTCAGTTAGCTGTATGCTTCCTTCACATGCCACGTTTTGAATTCGTCTTTGAAATATTTTTTATTAAACACCATCTGAGTTCCTTTTTTTTTTGGCAGCGATTTATCAAATATCAGCTTCATGTTTCTCCTACTAGAATTGAACGGACGGCTGCAAATGTGTTCAGTTCTCCATCCTTGGAACAGTTCTTCGGATGCATATGATGTATCGACCCATAAAACTTGAAAATAGAATTTACAAGTCAAAATAGTTTGTTCTTTCTGTTCCGACTGATTACAGCTAAACGTTTTTCAGGCAATCTTTCCTAGTTGCCGGTCTTCTGATGAAGGGCTGTCATGCCATGTATTCCACCGCTATTTCAAGCTCAAAGCTCTGTTTGTTTGAAATTTTTTGCACTAGGCTGGTCACATTTGAACTCACCCAACTGGATATTTCACATATGGATATCAATCAAGAATGTTTTATAAAACTCTTGGACTTCTGAATCTTGAGTAGATTCGACAAACAATCAATATTTCATGATTAAGGGTGTAGTTTGTAGTAGAGGTCCCGTTATGTATCGTATTAACAATTGGTCAGAAAAAAAATCTCTCTTTAACATGGCTTTTTCCTATATCTATGAATTCTATTGGACTTTGGAAGAATCCTTTTTTTGTTTTTTGTCTTCCAATATCAATAATTTATCAGTTAAAGGATATTCAGGTGTTCACTTGCGATTCCCTTGCCTCATGGCCCTTTGTTCTTCAGTGAGATCAATGAAAATAATCTTCATTTATTCATTCGAGAGATGCAATAAACAGAATTACATGTAATAGTACTTGTGCTCAATAATTCAATCGGTTGTATACTTTTTCATGCTTCATCTTTTAATCATTCCAAGTAACAGGCGCATTTTAGCCAAGATGGCTTCATAACCTCGAGTATTATTGCCCTTGTCACCTTAAGAAAACACCCCATCACATTCATGTGAGGTAAACATCAGCTAGGAATTGGATAGATTTATCACAACATGCAAGCTCCGTTTCTGGAGGTGTCTGTATCAGCAAGCTAAGTCAAATTGATAGAATTCTCCAGATTCTGCAAATTCCATTAATTGACTTCTTACCAATTGTTAAGCATTTGCATGTGCATGGTTGGGATATTTGATATTCACAGCTTTGAAAGTTGAAATTGACTGATTTGCAATCTTCATTCTGTCCTTGGAGATCAAGTCAGAAAGGCAATTTGCCCCTAAATTATTCCCTTCTTTTCCCACACATAGCTCTCTGGTTGGGCCATATAATCCGAAATCTGAGCAATGGAGAGGTGGAGGAAAATTAAGCAGGGAATCTTTGACGTCAGAACCAAGGGCCGAACCAGCTGTTTGAGCTTCAAGCATGTCAAGAACCAAAAATTGAAGAAACAAGAACGTAGTTCATGATAAAATGCCCAAAGTTACAAGAATTACTAAGCCAATGAAAAGAAAATGTAGACATAGCAACTCAGGTCAGTCCATTCCTTGAGGGGGTGAAGAACTTTGAGTATCTTCAACTGATAACTCTGTAACGTCATCAACAGCATTGGGGACGATGGCCCTTTCAATTCTCTGTGACGCACCATTTATCATCATCTCTTTCTCCAAGTGCGAGCAATAGCTCTCAAAGACTCGAGAACTGACCACAACCCCAAAATCCAAGAGGAAAAGGAATTCCATTTCAAGCCTGTTCAATTCTGCATTGCTCACTCCTCCAACCCGTGCATAGAATGCGTTGTTATAGTGCCTGTAATGTTGCAGTTTACACAACAGACATGATTACATGACTTATCAAATGCACTCATCATTTTCAAATATTGATCTAATCCATTGAACTTTGTCACAGCCTTTAGTAAATGTAATAAATCTAGTGGTGGAAGTGCCAATATAGGTATAGAAATGATCGGATTTTTTCAACTCTATTTATATAAGCAATTTAAAAATAAAAATAAAAACGAAAATCTGAGCATTTAAGAGAATTATTATCAATTCAGCTAATATCATTTGTAGTCAATATTATTCGAAAGTTTTTCTTTTTCTTAAAAAAAAAAGAAAAGCAACCTATGTAATTTAGAAATGTGGATTAAAATACTTGTTTGATCATGAAAATAGACTCTTAATCATTCTAACAAAAATGTGGATTAAAAACGAATTCTTAATTTGAATCTCGAAAATAGGAAGATGGAATTTAGAAATTAAAAGAAGTTAGTATCAAATCTATCGGGCCTTGATTTCAAGAAGAAAAAAGAAGAAGTAAATATAACAAGGAATCAAGCTTAGAGAACAAACACACAAGAACATAGAGAGATGTAGTCCATTGAAAGAGAGAAAACTCACACATCATCCAGCATCTTAGAAGCAACCATGACACTTGTAACAAGCAACCTATGTACATTCAGTGAAATCACAAGAGAGTCGGGATGCTTATGTGTCAGCCTGTCTATATAAACATATCCGACCACAAAACACGATGGGCTACAGCTTGTGTACTTGTAAAGTCTCTCCAAGTACTTTACTATGCTTATGTTAGGAGCCCTCACACCATGGAACACATTCAAGCTCTTCCCAACCCTAGCCAAACCAGTCACCCCATCTAGCTTTTTATCCATGTCATCCACAAGCTTGTCATTTCTAGCCACCAGCTTCTCTATCACATGAGATAATATGGTTAGGACTCTTGGTGTTGTTGACTCAGACGGGCTCGGCTCTGACTGCCGGCTGAGGTTGCTGGTGAGGTCGCCAGAGCCTAACATTTGAAGAGAGTTGTTGGAACATTGTTGGGTAGTTTATCTAGTCTGTGAGTTGGGGGGGTGAAGGGGGTTGTCGACACGTGGACGTTGACGACACGTCCAGTGCGAGGTGATGGGATTTGATGAAGTAGAAGAGATGGAGGTATCTGAGAAATGAATGGTGGGATGTGGGAATGTCGCTGGTGTGGATTGGGTGGTAGGGTAAATGGGTCCCGAGGTGGATGACAGAGAACGAAGATGGACCTTACATGGACAATAACGATTCATGAAACAAGTGGCTCACCTTGCCTGGCCTTAAACAGAAAGCACAAGTAAGTTAGACTGTCACGAGCAAATCCCCTTTGTCTACCTGCAATGACGGCTTACCAGAATCTCGGGCTACGAAGCGGACGATTCTTAAAAAAAAAAAAAAAAAAAATTTAGATTCTGAGTTTTTTTTTTTGTCATCATAATTAAGCATTAAAAAAATATATTGTTTTGAATTTTTTAAATATTATTTTTTCTATCAATATATTTTTTTATTTGTCTAAGCCTCCGCAATGTTTTTAAAAGAATTGTTTTTGTTTTAAAAAAATAAAAATAAAATAAAAAATACAATAAAATTATGTTATAAATCTATCCAGACTTTCTAATAATAAAAAACAGATTCCAATTGATTTTTTTTTATAAATAATCTACTGTTATTGTTAATGTTATTATTTTTAAATCAAATATATAATAATTCAAAATTAATTATTAAAATTAAAATTTATAATAATATTTAAAAACTATATAAAAATAGAAGGTAAATAAATATATTAAATGTTTTTTTTTAAGTGTAAGAATAAAAGAGTCAAAGGTCAAGCCACACACGATGTCTGAGGCCAAGCCAAGACTTTGTTATTCGCTCCTTAATTTTTTTTTTTAAAAAAATTATTTGTCGTAATTTAAAAAATACACCTCTAGGTGCTCTTGGACCCAAGACCTCTTATTTGTTATACGTCTAACCGACTGAGTTGGGACTTGATTTGTTCTAAAATTATAGTTATTAGATTTGAAATTTAGGTGACCTGAGGCTGAGGCCTTCATCAGGTTTGAATTTGATAAAATTTGGACCTGTATGGTCCTGAAAAAAAACTATTATCCTACCTGTTTGGAAATGTGATTACGGTTAATTTTTAAAATATTTTTTTTAAAAAAATATATTAAAATAATATATTTTTTATTTTTAAAAAATTATTTTTAACAAAAACACATTAAAATTATCTAAAAATACTTTTTTTTTAATTTAAAGTAAAAAAAAATTAATATTTTTTAAACACAAAAACAAAATCAAACATGTATATCCACTGCAGAACCCCTTTTTCCTTTTCTTTTCTTTTTTACTTTTACTTTTTTCAGTCCTGGGAATGTGGATATACTGATTGCTCCGCCTTTTCTTTTCCTCTGCCAACATTTTATTTAACAAACTGAAAAATTAAATCTATAGATAATTTTTTATAGCATGCCAACGAACATTTTTATGTTAAAAACTGTCATATAAGTGTTTTTTTATATCATGTAAACGGACATTTTAATGATGAACACTGTAGGACGGACAATTTTTTTATTTGGAATATTAAATCCTAAAAATTTTTTTAATTTTTCCGAGTTGAATCAAGATGAATTTCTTAATTAAGTTTACTCTTAAGTCATGTTTGATAACAATACGTGAAGCACCCAAAAAAATACCTTAATTCTTATAGTATACCCTAATCATTTTTCTAGTGATGTAGGTTTCTTTAAGCATGCCCTAATTCTTTTAATGTTGTAGGTTAATTAGCTAGTTAGTTCTAATCCAGGAACTAAATAAAAAAAAAACCTTTCCGGTCAGATTATCAAGTCAATTATTTTTATTAAAACATGACATGAATTGAATTAGAAGTGAGTAAAAAAATCAAATAATCGATTTAACTGAAAATAAATAACAAAAAAAAAACCGAATTAATCAATTAGAAAATCACAAAAAAATTCCAGTTTTGTTTAGTTTCAGTTTCTAAAATCTAAAACCGATTAAACCAAACCAAATCAAACCGATTTAATCAAGCCAGCACTTAAAAAAAAAGAATAAGTATAAATAGTTTCTAACCCTATACCTAGATACACGTCACCCCTCTCTATCTCTCATCTCTCAAATCTTCCATTCTCTCAAATCTTCCATGCTCTCTGTCTCTCATCTCTCAAATGATTTGGATATGAGACACAGATTGGATTTTAAAGGTCAACGTAAAGTAAAAGTAATTGATTACAGGTAAAGCTTCAATATTTCCTTTCAACATTTGAGTCAAATCTGTCCTCTTCTCTTTCAATCTTCCATGCTCTTTGTCTCTCATCTCTCAAACTTGCCATGTCAGAGGCGAATTGCTGATGATTCTTCCATCTGGCCGGCAGGGTGGATATCTAGAGAGGGTTGTTCTTCTGTTTATGGAGAGTGGGTGACTGAGAGATGGGTGGTAGTTTGGGAGTGGGAGGAGGCTGTGTGGCTAGCCTTGAGATAGGGAAACGACTGGTGGTGGCCATAGATGGTCAGAAGTAAAATCTGACAGAAAAAAACAAGGATGAGAGCAGAACAGAACCAGAAAGATATTCTGAGGGCGGGACTTAGATCAAGGAGAGCTTTCAAACAGTGATATATTCCAAAGATCTGAACAATCAGTTTTTGGTAGGAGTTAAGGCACACGACATATCTAAAATTGAAGATCCAACGGTGGACGGAGAAGATGTTCCTCCAGCAGCACAACCTCTATCTAGTCGCCAATTCCAGAGCTTCTAAATGCATTTCGGTTTGAACCGATTTGGAAGGGAAAAAAACCGAACCTAAATTAATCGGTTTGAACCGGTTTTCGGTTTGGTTCAAAAACTTAAAAAAAAATTAGTTTGGTTATTTATTTTGATCCAAAACTGAACCGAACCGAACCGAAAATATTCGGCCATGTTATTAAAAATCAGATCAACTAGATTTAATCAATATCAATATCTTATTTAGTTAAACTAAAAACCCAACTTAGATTAGTTTCCAAGTCCTATGATTTTTAAAGTTTAACAACCATGGATAAAGCAATTCACCTCTACTATGTTTTAGCACATGCATAAATGATAAAACAGGACATCAATTTTAGTCCCATTCTGTCCAATTTAAGCTCATC
>Ga0325405_1008268_pt1 | contig 10355 bp, 3 predicted proteins | sample PopdelMetagenome_21_FD_205663 | JGI IMG/M metagenome (GOLD analysis project Ga0325405, IMG submission 205663) | Populus deltoides microbial communities from Bellville, Georgia, United States - Xylem-Control-R2 | ecosystem: Host-associated > Plants > Phyllosphere > Stem > Wood/Secondary xylem...
ATTGAGATGTTGTTAATTATTTGATTGAGAATATATTAAATGTACATGACATTAAGAGATCTAAAAAAGGATGATAATAATGATAATTTAATTACAAAAAAGGGATGATAATATTTAATTACAAAAAAAAAAAATTGTAAGGCAACCTAATTAATAATTGAAGCGCACCATGATAAATAGGTCAGAAATGAACATAAACACACACACACACAACTTGTCTCCAGGTGTCGTGTATACTATAAATTTATGTTCATCACTCAATCCTGTTATTAAAAAAGAGAAAAACAAATTAAATACATGCTCCAATGCATTATGGATAGGTACTGCTAATGTCTGGGTACACAGCATCGTGGGTGAGCGATCAAGAGTAATTGATTATGAAAGTTATCAGCGATTCATTATCCCATTTCACGTATGAAATTTATGGCAATATGTTAATGAATTAGTCTAGGATTATATGGCTTTGCTTAACCAAGAAGATTAATAGAATATTAGAAAATAATATAAATTATATTTTAGTACCTCACTTAATAACTTAAACTTTTTGATTGAATTAGTTTCTTAACATAATATCAAAGCCTTAATATCAAGTGATCACGAGTTTGAATCTTATCATCTCAATTTATTTAATAAAAATTAAATATAAAATAATATAAGTCTGTGCAAGTTTCAAACCCAACGAATTTTCACTAAAAAAAATATATTAAAAAATAATATAAATCATATTTTAAAATCTCACTTAAACTTTTAAATTGAATTAATTCTTTAATCTTGTTATTTTTTGATCCCGGTTTGACCACACCAAGCTTTCTAGCAAAACATCATATTCTTGATTCCTTTTCCTTCTTGTAAGGTAAGCCTTTTATTTTTAGATGAGATGATATTGAAGTGGCTAGGATGTATGAGACCATGCATTGTTTGCCAAAGCAAAATCATATTATATTTATTTAATGACAAAGGCACCGTGCCTGCCAAGTGATCCTGCGACACCGAAAGGTATTTCACTAAAAAATTCCGAGAGTTTTGTGTTGCTTCCCCTTGAAAAAGGGGCCGTTTACTACCATTCTTTCTATTTTCAATTCCCTTGTTAAAAGAGAGAGAGAGGATTAAAGTTTAATGGGCAAACACGCTTCATTTGACAAAACTCTAAAAACACGTGTTAGACATAATTTGCTATAGATTATTATAGTTAATTTATTTTTGTATTTTTCGGTGGAAAAGTTAGAAAGCTGTAATACCAAGGTATTTTAGTTTTCTATACTAATTTATTATTGGTCATTAAAAATTTAAACATTAATGTTATTATTATTTTATATTATTTTGCAAAGTAAGAACATAGTTCTACCCTCGTGATCAACTAAATTTAAACCTCTTTGTCAAGGGATTTTTTTTTACTTTAAAACACTACTTTACCCTTAGATAAAACAAAATAGCTTTTTATGCATTTATTGGTGTTTTGGTATTTTCACATTAGTTTTTTTTTTTTTGTTATTTATAGGGTCATGGAGGGCTTTTTAGTAATATAATATTTATTTTTAATATCAAATTCAGAAAAAATATTGGTGTTTGTTTTACACGCGCCAGCGTACTGGTGGCATCCTCGGTCTTTCGACAGCACGTGCGACTCCACCGTTTGTCTAAAAATGACCTTTCACTGTATCACTAGAGAAACGCCGTCACGTGCTCTTTCTTCTTATATGAAGCGTGTTGATGGTAGACTAGTGATTTGTTGTTGGTGGTCTTTTTTTTTTATTCTTCCTACTTTTCTTCTCTCTTCTAGTTAAAGTACATGTTTGCCCTCTTTTCTTTTTATTTTTTAATTTCAATCCTTGTTGTTTTATTGCTTATTTTCATCTTTGATTCTTTTAGAAAAAGTTTTTTTATGTTTTCAATTTAGTCTTTAAATTACAATTTGCTATATAATATTGTTTTCTCCAATTCGTTCTTTCTCTATTCTTTTGATTTATCATTTTTACCCTTGGAATTTTTATTAAAATTTTATTAGTATACAATGTTATTATTCAATCAAAGTTTATGTTGTTTTTTTTTTCAATTTAACCTTTATTCTTTTGATTTCTTTTATCCTTTTGTTAATTGTTTTTTTTCTTTTCGATTTAACCTTGCAATTTAATTTTTAAATGCCCTCAAATTTATTTTTTATTTTGGTTTCCACCCTTATTTTTTAATTAATATTTTTATGTGGTTGATTTCTTTCTCAGTTACATCTTTCGATATTTGATTTCTTTGGGATTGGGCTTTACAATTTTTCTATTTGGCATGTTTTTAATTTAATGACACGGGTCACAAGTTTTAAGTGTTAATACAGTTAAGAATTCTTTTTTTTCTCATTTTATTTTGCGATTTCATCATTCTACTTTGTTTTAAAAAAATAATTATGTGGTTACCTTTATATTCTTTTATATCAGTCTGTCTTGGTCTCATTACCTAAACCACGAGTTTTGCAAGCTGTTTCTTTATAAAGCTTTTTTTTTAAAAAAAAAAAACTATTTTGTTTTGTGTTTGATTTTTGCTGATTTGTTATTTTACTTTATACAAGTAGGTATTGTTTTATACAAAAAATAGTTATTTTAAAATAATGTTTCTTATATGTTCATCCATGTATACTCTTTTTTACTCACTCTATTTCATAAATATTTTTATTCCTATTATCTTTTATTGATTCTAATGAAAAAATTTAATGGACACAAACAAGTAGATATTTCATTCTACAAGATCAAATATCTTGATTTACGTCCATCTTTTAATTTTTTAAGTTTTTTTTAGTTATTATTTATTTATTTATATAAATAATTATTAGATGTTTGGATAAACTTTTCAATTTAAACTTATAATTTTTATTATGTAAAAAAACATACTGTAATAGTCTGTACTTAAGTTTTGTTTTAGAAAGAAAAATTATGATGCGGAGCACATATCAAATATTTTTTTAAAAAAAAATAATTTATTATTAATACCGCAACCAACCAGCATCATTACACTATAATAACTAGCACAAATAATATATTTAACAACATTCATCATTAATGATATCATTATCATCACAAACAAAATACTCTTTTTAAAAAATAATTTATTTTAGATACAAATATTTTTCTTAATACATCCAAATAATGGAAAACAACTCCCTTTTCGAAAGAAAATCCTTTACAAAAATATATTTTTCTCGGAGATATATTTTCCGTAAACAAACGGAACCCAGTAAATTTGTAAATGCATTGATTAAATTGAATTTAACCGGCCAGCAACCGATAGCAATGAAACCATGCATGAGATTGTAACTGATCACCTTGCATCCAAACATGTCTCCGGAAAAAAATAGTGAATTTTACAGGTGAAGTAAGCAGCATGTACAACACCCTTCACAGTAAAGCTGTCGAGAATCAAGTGGTTATGATTTTCCATTAATCTGGATCGGAGCACAAATGATCCAAATGATTAATTATAAATGAAAGAGCTTTAGTCAACTTACAAGCACATGCAGTCCTGAAAGGAATGAATCTTTCTGGAACAACTACTTAATATATGATTTGAATATACATCCTCAGCCTGGCCATGCTTTCTATATATAAAACGGTCCAACATTCTCTCCGAAAAAAAAATAAAAAAATTATCATGGGATTTGTGATACTATGATCCATCCCCTTTACGTAAAAATCTCAACAAAAGAAATTAAGCCAATAATTAAGGCACTTATGCCAAACCTACCTACCCTGATTTCAATTTTTTTAATGTGATAGTGTTAGGATTATTCAATAGAAACAAAATCCAGCAAAATATCCAGGGTGAATTTTCTAAATTTTCCTAAAAATTCATAAAAATACATAGCTTCTTTTTCAGTACACACACCAGTCAGGGTTGCCCGCACTACCCTGCAAGTAGAAATCCAAGCTAATTCCGATAATAAGAAGAAATAAATAGATATTTTATATGCATTAAATATTCAGGAGGGGAAATTTGTAAAAAACTAAGCATATTGGGTTTGTGTATAATTATTAAAAACTAGCTGTTAATATCTTCGTGAAAGCTATGATATTATTTGAAAATTATACCATAATTATATAATTATTTAGATATCATCTAAATAATTTTATTTAAAGTAAATCTTTTATATATATATATATATATATATATATATATATATATATATATATATATATATTCAAAATAACACAAACAATGAATTGTCCACTCACAACATTTTCTGACCTCCAAAGATAAAAAAGTCGCAATTTAAGTTTTTGAATTCTAAAAAATTCAATTTTTTATATTTACCTAAAATATAAAAAATCATCATATAAACATCTCAAACCTCTTTTCTAAAAACATAACACATTTTAATTAAACAAAAAAACTCAAAATTAAACCAAGTTAAAAATCATTCCCTAGCTCCGATGCACCTTATGAGACATCATTAAAAACAAAAAATCAGCTCCATTGAGACGTTCTCGTCTCATAAAAGAATTCAAATACACAAAAAACTCAGTTGTTGGTGCTTAGAATTTGATCATTCGAGAGCTCCCTCTCTTTTTATTCCAGCAACTTTTTTTTTTCTCTAGACATAAAAGGACCAAAACACACAAAAAAAAGGGTACATATAGGAACATAAAGCACCTAACAAAGAGGGATCAAATAAGAAAAGGGTGAAACTTGAGGGACTAGATTGAACATTTTCATGTTTTTTAAACTTCAAACAAGTGAAAAGGTTAATTTCTTTAAAATATAAGTTTCGATCCTTGAAACTTAATTTAATTTGACAAACATGCAAGTTTTTCAACTATGCGGAGAAAAACCTAACAAAGAGGGATAAGTCTAGTTTGAAAAACAAAATAAATATTTTTTTTTAAAATTGACTTCCAATTCAACATCAAAATATGCGTGAAAAAAGAGATAAAATTTCAGAAACCGAATGAAAAAACACTGTTTAGCTCGCATGGATGAGAAATACTTTTCCGAAATCTTTTACGTTATTTGTTAATCTCTTTGGGCTTTACACGCGCGCGCACACACTCACAAGAACTTGACTTTTCTTAAGGACACGTATGCATGTAGGAAGGTATAACAAGGATATAAAAGTGGCAGGAAGGACAAAAACAGAGGAGGTAAGGAGGGAGGCTGGGCCTCAGGCACACAACGGGAACCCGATAAATAAACCGAAACAGAGAGAGTGACATGGGAGTGCATATCTGGTTTACCAAGTCAGCACGCGAAAAAGAGAAGCTGGCAAACGACGACCCTTGCCGTTTTAACACGTGGTGAGAATCATTGGTGGACCCATGTCCTGTCACAAAAGGTTCAAGGTAATTAATAATGCTGGCTACGGCAAGGGAGGAGGGAGGGAGACTGAAAGAGATAGAGATTTTCTTAGAAAGAGGCAAACATCCCCAGAGTTCCATAGAAACAGAGGCTGAAAAAGCAAAGATTTTATCTTCGGCCAGGCAAACAACAACCTCAACTCTTGTCCCACCTTCCCCACCATATAGTATTTTGATGTGTCCAAATTTCCCATGCTAGTTGATGTCAATTTTTTTTATTATTAATATGAATATTCAAGTTAACTTGTATATATTTTAATTAATTAATTCTACGTACTTAAAATTAATAACAAATTCATTTCAAGCAAAGCTCGAATGCAACATGCAACCAAATAAGCTACTGCTCTGAATAGTTGATGACTTGATGTTAATTTTACCAGCACTGGTCCTCTTCTCTTTCTTCTTCTTTTTTTTTTTTATTTTTATTGTTTTGTTTCAGTCGAGTCAGTTTTTCTAAGGGTACATGAAACAAATAAAATAAAAACTCAAACACTGGGGTTATTTGGTTTTGGCTCCAAACGTGCACTGTCAGCAGGAGTACTGTATCCATTATCAACGTTCACTTTCCTGTTTATTTTACTTGTTAAATGTGTCAGTGGGCCTGAGTCACCTGACTCGTGTGTTTGGCGCTCTCCTGGACTACTGTATTCTCGTGACCTCGTCCGTGCTTTAGGTGTCCAGTCCTGTTTACTCTCACCGAAGTAATCTAGTTTAGTCCATTTAATTAACGAATTAATTATGTGCAGTCTAAGCAATTTGCTGATTAGTTTTACGAGAACAACCTCACGGAGCACAGCTATCAAAACTGAGTCCTCTGTTCAATTCCAAGTTGGCTCGAGAAGGGTTTAATGGGAGCGCAAGGTTTTCACCATGCGAGATTTTATCTCGAAGATATTGATTATATATTTTTCCAGCACTGTGCTGTTTTGATCAATTTTTATATTATTTCTCCAAAAAACAAAGGTGACGCAATTTACGGAACACTTAGGCTGTTGTGAATTTTTTTAAAAATATTTTTAACTTCAAAAAAAAATATTAGATTAATATTTTTTATATATTATTTTTAAAAGTATCATATGACAATTTAGTGAATTTACCAGACGGGCACTAGATTTTGAAAAGACAGATGGACTTAGTGCCAAAGTTGATCTATTTACAAGTCAAGACAGTTAATGTGCCTTAAATTTCCCCGTCGATGTCTAACCACCTAATCCTCCGCCCCCTCCTTCGCCATTTAACTGCCACTGACTAGGTCGTTCTGTTCGGTCTTCACTCTTTACTCTAAAGCCCCTATACAGTCAACAATCTGATATTATTGCATCTCTGACGAAGACAAATATTTGCCACTGCCAGCCAGAACACGTGCCACCTTAACCGTTGGATATTAATGTAACTAAGCTTTAATTTTTACCGGCTAACCCCTGCAATTAACACGATGCCCACTGGCCTAGTCACTCTAATCAAGGCCATGCATGCCAGCAAAATCCCACTTGGGATGGTGACTTGCCAGTGGCAAGATCAACGGTTGTGATGGGCAAACTCAAATCTTCTTGCTGGCCAAGGGATATTCTTTTTTGGTACGTATGGATATTGCAACTCACGTGCATGCATGGTATATCTATAGCATTGGCATCATCATCAAGGCACCTAGGGATCCAACATCAGGTAGAGATCCCGCCATGTGCGTACGTTAGCACAACATTTGTATGTCTATCTAACATGAACCCACCCAGCAGCATTATAAGATGAGATAAAGTTTAAAGCAGGTCTGGTCAAATTATTTTTAAATATAATTAAAAAATTCAAGTCATAGAAAAATATTTTATTGAGATCAGCGTAAATTTTAAAATTTTCATTATTGGTTGGTTATTTAATTTAAGTTTAAAATTAAATTTTATAAAAATTAACTTAATGTGATTTTATCTACTTGATTAATCTAAAAATAACTAAATCAATCAATCAATAAAAAAAAATTGAGAATGAAGTTATAAGAAAATACCTCTCAACCTAACTTATTACCTAATTTAAATTTAAAATCAAACCTTATAAAAAATATCCCGATTTATTCAATTAACTAGGTCAATACTAGGTCAATCTAAAAACAACTTAACTAATAAATATGTGAATGAAAATTAAAAAGAAAAAATAATAAAATTAATATAAAAAACTTCTTAACCCGACTTATTATTGCATTATCTAAATTTAAAGTAAAATGGCGTGAGATTTTTTCTAACAAGATCCGAGTCCAACAACAGTCAAATTAATCACTAACTAGGTAATTTTTTTTTTAAATAACAAAATTGAAAGAAAAAAAGAAACCATTTTAAATAAAAATTACTATTCATATCATCCACAATGAAACTCCGCATGATTATTTAGTGTTTGCTGAGGAAATCAGTACAGTCCTGGTTCTTGAAAATGAAAAATAGCAAAAACATTTTCAAACGGCACATTTTCCCATGAAAAAAAAAATGTGGGGGTAACAAATCTCCTTTTCCTACCCAAATTTAGACTAGTATTGAATTCTTAACTAGATGCTCTTAGAAAATGGTCAAGATGGTAAGAAAATTCTTGTTCATTGCTTTTTTAGAAGTTGCATGTTATTCCATTAGACATATCTTGTAAGGTTATGCTAAATTCTTGCCTTAACAAGCCTTTTGAACTACGTTTCTAATGACATTTCATTAAAATTTAATTTTTTTAATGTGTTAATTTTGGAAAATAATTTTTTTAAAATAAAAATATTATATTAATATAATTTCAAATAAAAAAATAAAAAATAACAATAAATGTAGATGTGATATAAATTTCTTTATAAATCTAAACATATATATATATATATATATATATAGAGAGGGTGTTTAAGGGTATTGAAGTGATTGTTTTTCGAAATATTTTTTATTTTTAAATATATCAAAATAAAATTTTTTATTTTTAAAAATTATTTTTAGTACTAGCATATTAAAATAATTTAAAAACATAGAAAAATATTAATTTAAAACAAATAAAAAAATTAATTTTTTTTAAAAATATTTTAAAATACAAAAATAAATAGTGCTAGTGTTATGTACATTAAACGAACAGTGTTAAATATCGTGGCGCGGAAAAGGAATTTCTTGTTTCTCAGATTAAAAACAAAAAAAAAAAAAAAACAATTCCTAATTAGACACGCGTGATGTCAGGGTCCATAAATCAAGTTACAAGGAAATCAGTGAAAAGGTTATGGCGCCGTTCTCGACGGACGGAGGTGAGTGAGTCCACCGATATTGAATTGAAGTCGAACCCCCCTTTGTATTCACTTTAACGGGACTGACCCCTTGATTAACGGCGTTAACTTCGCCCTTCAATTGGATATGACAGCGTTTGGGAATGTAGCCACACGTTATTTAGAAAAAAAATTGTTTATTTTAATGTTTGTTTATTGTTTTGATATATTAATATTAAAAATAAATTTTAAAATAAAATAATAATATTTTAAAATAAAAAATATTTTTAAAAACATCTGATATTACAGAAAATCATGGAAAGCTATTTGCCAACGGCTAGGACAATGCATAAGCGAGGGGACGTCAGTTCAGGAAGAGCGCCTGCTCTGACCAAGGTATTAATACCGAAGAAAGGGAATTCAGAAACAAAAATAATAATCGAGCGCATTGAAAGTGTGGTTTTTTAGTTTATTTTTCTTTAATATTTTATATATATAATTAATTTATGGGTTCACTGGGTACAGATACCCTGCAGATATATTAAATTGTTTTCTTTCTTATCTCAATTGCCATGAAATCTAAAAAAAAAAGGAAAAAAAAAAAAGGCATGCAGGCTGCAGCAACATGCGAGCAAATTCCTCTTGACTGGTTTTATACAATAAAAATAAATAGATTGAAATAATTGTTACACTGAAATGGATAGGAGTAAAATGTAAGAGGAATATTATCTCATTACATAAAATTTTAATGTTGTTTAAAAGTGTAGTTGCAGTTTTTTTAAAAATATTTTTTACTTATAAATATATTAAAATAATATTTTTTTTATTTTTAAAAAATTATTTTTAATATCAACACATCAAAATGATCTAAACACACTAAAAATATATTAATTTGAAGAAAAAAAAATTAAATTCAAATTTTTTTAAAAAACACTTTTGAAATACAAAAATAAACAAAATTTTTCTTATGGCATAAGATTATTATTATTTCTTTTACACGGTATTCCCATAAAATATTTTATAATAATATCATAGAAACAAAATTTTCGTACAAGCACACCTAATAACTATTTTTCGATTAAATATTAATTATTTAAATTTTATCATCTGTAGATCCACACATCAGTTTATATGAAAGATTTGTATAAAAAATTATCTGTAAAATCATTTTAATTATTTTATCAGAAACAGTAGAGGGTGACCTTATACCATCCTCGTGACAAATACAGTAAAGCTGGAGCGTTGATTGGGGGACGCGTATAGTCACTAATTTATGGTGCGTTTAAAGTTTGCCACGTGTCATATCCGTGTCAAATAACTAGGCGCCGAAATATAGACGCTGGCCCACGCGATTCTCGTTGAATTGATGGTATCTATCCTTTTCTTCCATTAATTGCCACACCTTGATTTACAGTGGTTTTTCAAATCACGGTAAGAGTTATTTTTAAAGTATCTCTATTTGGAATTATATTAAAACTATATTTTTTATTTTTTAAATTTATTTTTAATATTATCACATCACAATAAAAAAAAAACATCAAAATAAATCAGCTTAAACTAAAAATAAAATTTACTTTTTTTTTTCTTCCAAAAATACTGCTGGGCCAAAAAAAGAAGAAGAAGCATAGCCTTACTTTATTTACCACGCTACCAAAGGTACCCCACCACTAGGGTGAAGCAGTAGATTTTCTTGGGTCATTGAAGGTATTTTGCAAATTTGAGTATCCTGACAGGGTATTGTTTTTTAAATTATTTTTTTATTTTAAAAAATATATAAGTAATGTTTTTTTATTTTTGAATTCAATTTTAATACTTTC
>Ga0325405_1008271_pt1 | contig 10353 bp, 5 predicted proteins | sample PopdelMetagenome_21_FD_205663 | JGI IMG/M metagenome (GOLD analysis project Ga0325405, IMG submission 205663) | Populus deltoides microbial communities from Bellville, Georgia, United States - Xylem-Control-R2 | ecosystem: Host-associated > Plants > Phyllosphere > Stem > Wood/Secondary xylem...
TGTTTTTTTTTCTAGCCGTTGGTCTGTCTAAAGTTTAAGAAAAGTTCTTCTTGGTAATGAGGTTCTTATCTTATCAGTTTAAAACCTAGTTATTCTAGAGTCAAAACATATTTTTGTATTTTTTTTTCTTAGAAATATGTCTTATGTATAAGTTATAATCCTTGATATTTAGACAAACAAAACAATGTTTTTAGTACTTTTAAAATGTCGGCCAAGTTCTTATGGTTTTAATAAACTAATTACTAAATAAAAAAATGCATGTAAAAATAGAAAGACAATTTTTGTGATTTTTTAATATGCTAAAATATGAAAATATAATTAACTTTTTTAGAGACTTGACCATACTAAAAAAAAAAACGATAATGTTTTTACTAACAACTCAATCAATCACAAATCATCATCAAACAATCTAAAAAACATACGCACAATTAATATTCTGTCCCCAAAACTAATAATTTATCAAATAAATGGTTTGGGGTTAGGAATCGACCTTCCAAGGTTGTTGTGGTTGTCGAGGGACTGTAGCAAGTTGCTAGGTAATCCCGATAGTGTGTGGAACCAAATGGATTCCCCACTAGCAATGCTATAAATGAATCTATGTAGAGGGAGCTTTACTACGTTGAAGTTTGATGTTTGCTCCTGTTTTTTTCCTCATAGTTGATTGCTACTGCCACTATTTGTAAGGGTTGTTTTATGATGATTTGAGGGTTGTCTTAAAAATAAACTTTTCTGGTATGGAAAATGGTTATTTGGATGATGTTTTAATGGTTAAAGCTTTGTATGATTTGGGGTTTGTTTTAAGGTGTTTTGGTTGAAGTTTTCATGGATGGGAGGTCTGTTCATGATAGTGTTCATATTCGTCTAGCTCCCCTTGGGCTAGGTTTTTTTTGTTTTTGTTTTGGGGGGGGATTTATAGAAGAAATGAGAAGGTCTTAAGGCTTATGAATTAATGGGATCTCGACCCTTGATGTTGAAGAATAAATTACAGCCATTTATTGGAGTTAAATACAAAAGTTTGTCTTGTTTTGCAACTGACGAATAAGGGACTAAGACTGTTTTTACAGGAAGAACAATGTTGGGTAGTGTTTTTGATACTGTTAGAGATGTAATTTTAGCTTAGCGTCAAGTACAAATACCAGGGCATGAGTTGATATAATAGTTGTGTGTTATTGACAAAAACTTGCCTTGCTTTGCATCTGATAAATGGGGGACCAATGATGTTTTTGCAGGCAGAACAATGTTGGGTAGTGTTTTCAGGAGAGGATCAACAGGTGTTTTTGGTGCCATTAAAGCTAGAATGTCATATTAAAGTAAAGTACAAATATTAGAGTATAAGTTGAAATAAGATTTGTGTGGTATGATGAAGAAGTGAGGGAGAAATTAAGAATGAAAAGTGAACACTTGAACATCCTTTTCTCTTGTTTAAATGGGAAAAAGATGATGAATAGTGAAATTATGGTATTTTTCAAATTGATCCCTGAACCTTTGGAACTTTGTAATGAAGCCTGTTAGTAGCCCTTATCTTTTGGATTCCTTTTCACCCCTGGCCTTCTTCGATTGAACCTTTAAATTTTTGTTCTTTTTACAAAGTAGTGATTAATTTTGAAATTCTTCAATTTGATCTCTAAATGACCTCTAAAATTTGATTTTCTTGCAATTTTATCCATAATTTCACTTGACTGAGCTTGAAAAAATTAAATTTGTCCTCCAAAATTCCAATGTTCTCAATTAAACTAAAATTAGGCTTTCAAACTTAATTTTTCACCAATTAAGTCCCTAATAACATTAATTTGACTAATTAAAAGTCCAATTAAGTCTTCACACTTAATTAATTCTTTTAATTGAATCCAAATTAATTCTTAAAATTAATCAAACCTTTAATTAGGCCCATAATTAAATTAAATTGACATATTAAAAGTCTAATTAAATCTTTAAACTTAATTTTTATGCAAATTCATTTGATAATAATTTAATTTGATTTTTAATCTGTGTTGTCCTTCATTTTTGAGTATAATAGGGGTACAATTGGTCTTCTAGTTTTGTCTAAACCTCCAACATGGTTTCTTTATACACTGGAAACCTTTCTCAACCTACTTTTGCCAGTCTTTTTCTTTTTTATTTTTTTAAATTTTTTGTTTCTTTTTATTTTTTTCTTCTTAGTTTTAAAAGAAAAAGATGATTTTAGAAGAAACCTAAAATTGAGTTATGATAGTAATCATGAAACAAAATCTTCATCTGTTGATTTAATTGTGGAAGTTTGTTCCATAGTTTGGGGAGAGATTGGTGTAGATGATGAGGGTTGAAAACAATATTAATAGCTAGAGGAATTTTTTAGTTTTCCAATTTGTGTTTTTTATTTATTGTTATTGATTTTATGGCTTCACAGTGATTTTAAGGTTAATAGTCTGAGGTTAGTATATTGTTGCAGTACCCCCAAAATATGTTTAGAGGATCATTATAGGGTTTGTTTCAATTCTCTAAAAGTTTTTTAATGATTTGCCTTTGCTTGGTTCCTCCGAGTTTTCTTGCCTCTTTCTTTCTTAGTTGTCCGGATAGGTTTGATTTATTTTAAGTGTAATATGATAATATAAAATTTTAATAAAAATACACTTTTAAGTATTTATTTTAAATCTATTCTTTAACCTTTTTGAATAATTAAATCTTATTATTCTAAACACACAAAATCCATTCGTTTCACTAAAACAATACTAATTAAATGACTAAAAACTAGGTTATTTTATTTAAATTTTTCATGTCATTTTTTTTTATATCCATGAAAAATTACCTATATGTTTGTTAAATTTATAAACCCAATAAGTCCAAACAGAGCCTTAGTCAACGAGTTTTTCAATAAAAATTGTCATATATGTTTGTTAAATTACCATCATGAAATGTCATACCATCAATCTCACCATTTTGTTAACCATTATATTTAAGTCTAATATGTAATATATTTTTTAAAATTTCTTATCGTTAATATTAAATAAAAATAAAAATTATATCTTATTATTCTTTATTATAATTTCTTAACAAGATTATCAAATTATTTATTTTTTCTTTTAATGGCATAACATGATTTTAAATACTTTATTTGTTAAAATCTATGTTTTAGATCATTATATTTTTTTCTTAACTTAAAATACTTATGATATTTTCTAATTATTTTAAATTATTCAAATTCTTGATTTTTTTAATTGCTTTTACTCTTAGTTAAAATATATGTTACTAATAAAAAAATATTAAATATATATTTAATAATAAAAATATATATATAATATTTTTTATTAGTAACATATTTTTTTATTAGTAACATATTGAAGCAGAAATTTGAATAAAAAAAGAGAAAGGAAAAATCGTGACAGATCTGTAAGTGTATTGTCTCTCCCCGTGCTTCCAGGGAGGACACCGTGGAGAGGAGAGGAGAAATGGCGGTTGTAAGGGTCAAGTCATCTTGACAACAGGACAGGACAGGACAGGACAGGACACCTTCTTCTTCTACTTCTTCTTCTTCTTCTTCTTCTTCTTCTTCTTCTCTTTTAAAGAATACAATTTCGGCAGTTTGTTATTAATAGGATAATAATAATAATAAAGAATATTGGTCCTAAGCTATCTTAACTGCGAGGTTTTCCTTCTTTTTATACCCTTTCCATTCCAAGCTTCCCTTCCAAGCTTCCCTTCCTTCCTTATGCCAACACCTGCTGTGGTACGTTCTTTCTCTTCTCTTCCTTTTATTTTTATTTTTATTTCGCAGCAGTTACAGACTTAATTTTTTTTTTTAATAAAAATTGGGTTTAGGGTTTTAACATGTTTTATGTGATTTAATTTGATTTGATCAATTCTAGGCTTAATTAATTCAAATGACGACAAGAACAATGAGGAGGAGACTATATCATGGTGACGTTGATGGAAAAAGGAACGAAGAACTTTTTGATTCTTCTGAGGTTGATGGTTTAAGCGAACCTTTACTCGGCAATCACATTGATGATTCTTCTGTTCCCGTCAGTAGCCACCTTTTATTTTCGTTTCTTTTATTTTAACTGTTATGCTATTTAAATAAAATTAAGAATTAAACTAATGTTATAGGTACCCATACTTGAAGATCTATGGGACGATGAACGGAGGAAGCAGCACATTCACTGGACTTTTGTGTTTTCGCAATTGATTGCGCAGTGGGCGCAATGGTTAGGTGTGTGATATTTCTTTTTTCACTCTTTTTTCTGTCTTGCTTTTCTATGATTTATGGAGACTCTGTTGAGCAGCCTTGTTTTAGGAGAATGTATAGTATTGTTTCTTCTCAAATTGTGAATAGAACTGAAGTTGTTGCTCCTTTGTTTCATCTGTTCATACTTGGTTATGTATTTTTTGTTCCTTATAGAAACAATTTTTTGTATTACTAACCTAGCATTTATCATGAATTGTTTATTGAATTTTGTTGATGATCAGCTGTTAGGCATGGCCATGTCATGTTTAGGAGGAAGTTTATTTATTTAAATTTCAAAAGTGTCAGAATCTTGTAAACAAGAATAATTCGGATCTAAAGCATGGCAGGGCTTGCAAGCTTGTTTTGGCTTATTGGGATTTCCTGTAATCATTGCATTGTGAAGTTTAAGCTGGATTTTTCTGCTTATTAGGCTCTCTCCATCTTTCTTCTGAAGGATAAATTCCTATTCATTGAAATTACTCTGCATGACCTTTGAGATTTAAAGTTCTTTGTGATCTTTGATTACATTGCAGATTGTTAGACCTGTTTACTGTAGGTGACTGACAACTTTATGTTGGTTTCTGTAGCAAATATTGTGCTAGGTTCTGGATCACTTATTGCACGGCTTTTGCCTCTTTCTTCTCTCAGTCAAAATGGATCAAACAGGAAGCTTCTTCAACCTTCTCTTAGTCCTTTACAGGTATATTTAGTTATCCGGATAATATCCATATATTCTAAAGCTACTCATTTCACACGCTTGATAATTTTTTGAGCATCGTGGATTTTCTTTCATTCTGTCCTCAGTGTGCTGTTTTGTCTAGAAACATAACAGTCTACATTTTTAAGTTGCTTCTCTTGTGTATGCTCTCTGTTAAATCAAGTTAAACACTCTGTACCACATAGTTATATATAGTTCTGTCCAGTCAGTTTTTTCCTCTAAACACAACATTGTATGGCATTCCTCCTAGATTGAAGTGCTGGATACGGTTGTGTGCATGTGGAGTATATCAGTACAAACTGCTTAACTTGCTTTCTTTCTTTTTAAAAAACATTTGTTGTCTTCTAATATGATCCTACAGGAAAACCATCTAATGTTGCACTTTCCTCTAATCTCTTCATATTTTGCAAGCATTATCAATTTACTTGCTCTTTTAAGCTATACATGTGGAATCTTGTCTTTGTATTTTCAGATTTTGATGACGTGACCATTTTTCTTTGAATTCAATCAATTTTATGCATTGTTATAGAAGAGCTTGGATTTTGATTCTGTAAATTGGCTTCTTTGAAGGAAGCAAGACTTAGAGATCTTCAGCAAAGGTTGGGAGTTCCCTTTGATGGTTCTCAGGCAGAGCATCAAGTAAGTCTTCTTCTGTTTGTGATGTGCATCATGGGGATTATAATCTTTCAAATCATTCACAGCACATCAGTTTCCTTATTTTATTTACTTCTGGCCCCTCTTATTCTTAATTTATTTTCTGTTTAGTTGTTAACATTTAAGGTAATATATATGAAATCTGGATTTTAGTTTATTCAATAAAAATGGATTGGAAATCATGCAGTTGAATTGCATTTGAAGTGCTGGATCATTTTTCTTTTACTTTGCAGGATGCACTTAAACAATTATGGAGGCTTGCTTACCCCGATAGAGAGCTCCCGTCTTTAAAGTCTGAGCTTTGGAAAGATATGGGCTGGCAAGGTTCAGACCCATCAACTGATTTTCGGTATGTAGAAGATGTGTGGAAACTGGTTTTAGATGTAATATGCTTGGATATATTCCTTTAAAAGTATAGTTATGCAACTCTTTTCCATGATATTTGAAGGGGTGGAGGATTTATATCACTGGAGAATCTGATCTTTTTCGCCAAGAAATATCCGGTTTGTCCTTAACTTTGAATGACATAGGTTAGGTGTTATTTTCTTTCATACAGTGTCTGATGCTATTTAAAGTGATTGATAAATGACCCATGCCGTGTATTGTATACGAGTCTAACTCCATCAGCATGCACATGATATGATCATTTTTGTTGGGAATGCATTCTGGCACTGGTTTTTTGTTTGAAGTCTGAAACTCTGAAGTACATACCTCAAAAAGAGTGCTCATCATTTCTAGATTCCGAACTAGATGTTATTCTTTAATAGTGAGAACGCTCATAGTCAATGGATTTGAGTTTCTACTGTAAACTATTCATATTTTGGGTAAAGGTTCTAGTGTCCATCAATGGATTTGAGTTTGTAGTGTAAACTAGTAACTGCTATCTGGCATCTGCCACAATGTGCATCTCAACATTTAGTATTGGCTGTTGGAAGGCGATCCTAACATTGTGATCTCTTGTTCTAAGGAAAAAACTATGTTATTCAGTTTCATTGGTAGTTGATAAATGTGATTTTGATTTTTTTCTTTCCTGACATATATGAGTTCTGCAAATGAGAGGCTGTGAAAAATGAAATTTAGTATGTATTGCCTCCCCATTCACTTTCTCTTATTTTTCTGTGTTGTTTCCTTTTCTGAGTGTTGCATTTTATCCTTTCTCACATTAAAAGAAATTGTGGCCTCCTTTTGTTCTAATTTTTTTTTGCGTACCTGCGTGGAGAAATAATATTTGGTGCATGGTGTGTCTTGTATGCCTCTTTGTACGTGTTTGGATGCTTGGGAATGCTAGCCTGCTCCTTTTGTTTTATGGCCTTGAAAGGCATAAAAAATTGTGTTGTGTGTGCAGTCGTCAAGTGTTTGATTTGGGATGGTTCTTGAATGAAAACTATCCAAATGGCCATCATGCTTGATATGGGACTTCCTGGAAGTGCATGCATTTTCTATAAAGGTTTTCTGGATTCTATGTGCTCTGAGGTGGCCATTACTTGTTGGTTCCATTTAACGTGTTTGAGCTCCATAAGAAATTGTTGATTGAGCAAGCATGTTGCTTTTTCTTTGTGTGTGATGATTTGAAGTTGTGAAAATGATTTTGGTTGCTAGTTCTAAAACTGGCATGCTTATTAATCTGCTCTTTGGTTGACAGGACTCATTCCAGAGATTGTTGAACAAAAGAGATGGAACTAGAGCTGAGTGGGAGTATCCCTTTGCTGTGGCTGGCGTTAACATTTCTTTTATGTTGGCACAAATGTTGGATCTTCAGACAGGTAATTGACATCTGAATTTAGGGGATACCAGATGTCTCTTTAATAGTTACACAGTTCTGGAAAGGTGACTTGATTAAATGCCAGTCAACAATTTTGTGGGTTAATAATGAATTGCTAAGTTTTGTTATTTTCCTTGTACAGTTCTGATGCTCTCTATCTTCTTTCTTTCCTTTGCAAATTCAAATGCTCCAACCATGGATTGAAAACTTGATGTAAAATTTCATTTGCAGGGAAGCCATCCACTCTGGCAGGAGTCAGATTCTTAGAACTACTAGCAGACGATGAAATGGCATTTGACAACCTTTATTGCATAGCATTTCAAATGATGGATGCTCAGTGGCTTGCGAAGCGGGCTTCATATATGGAATTTAATGTAGATTTGTTTTCAAAATCTTTCTGCTGTCCAATCATTTCATAAATAATTTTCAATTCAACTGTGATTCTATCTATCTGCTCCATGCAGTCTTGCACACATTGTCTTATATTATTACCTTTTTCCAGGATGTTTTGAAGTCTACAAGGACGCAGTTAGAGCGGGAGCTTTCCCTTGAAGATGTCTATACCGTGAAAGATTTACCGGCATACAATATGCTGACGGGGTAATACGACAATACAGTGTAAAAATAAATAAAAAGTTTCCCTGTCCATCTGTGGAATTGATACATGTAGCGTTCCAATCAAATCTGTAAGAAGAAACCCTTTTTATTCATAATCATGAAAACCAATTACAGTTTCCAATAGCAACACTTTCCCTTCCTAATGGTACAACTTTGAATTGGATTACGCCATTCCTTTCAAACTGATACATGCAATGCTTCGTCTTGATGTCTGCTGGTTTTTCGCAGCGGCCCTATTTTCTTATGTCTCCTCAGATGATGATCATGTGTTGTAAACTTGTTTCCTGCAGGAACCTTTAGGAGTATACAGAGGGCATGAGTGGCCAGCATGGCGGGTTCGATGCTATTATGTTATGTTAATATATGACTGGGATAAAGAGAACATAGATTTCATTGTAGAGCATTGTTATGGAAAACGAATTTTGTCGCTTGAAAGCTAAAACGTGATCTTCAGGAGATGAAAACCGATCATATATTAAATGATTGCGAGTGCTCTGTGTTGCTCTCAATTAGTGTTCTTATGCCTTAAATACAAGCAATAAGATGCTGGGTTTCAAAACAAGCTTGAGGGGCAGCCATTGCTAAGAAACAATGAAGAGAATTGCGATTAATTGGCTAAACTTGACTGCGTTATGGATGATCGAGGTCAAGGAAGTGTGGCTATGCTCAACTCCTCCAAAATCAACAATTAAAGCAGGCATCCCATCACCATAATTGATGGTTGTTGCATGGAACAAAGAGATTGAAGATGGGAAATGATAGGGTTCATCCATGCACCTTTTCTTGATTAGAACCTCCACTGCGTTCTTCCGATGGTCTCAGGAACCGAATTAGACGCGCCAATGACTTCTTTACCTATTGGAAAAAGAAGAAGAGAAAAACAGAAACGAAAAGTGTCATGATATACCATGCATGTAGTTTTGCTCCTGGTCTCACATATTTGATAGAAAAAAGGCTTGGAAAAGGAGACGCATTTCTCTCTCGCTCTCTCACTTACCAGGCCATCCCAATCAGTTCTTATGATCATGCAGCAAAGTGCAAGCAATTGCAGTACAACTCCCAGAATCATTCCAATCCAAATGCCCTAGCTATAAAATTGAATGAACTAAGTCAAATGATTATTAAATAAGTAATCTTTGCACACCATAGTATCTCATTAACATTGAGTAATCTAAGTACTCATCCATTAAAGAGCCATGAAAAAGAGAGAGATACTGCAGTTCTTGCCTCTCACCTTCACTTGCAGCCTCACATTGAATACCAGCGCCCTGCGCAGTAATGGAATATGCAATTGTTAGGGAAAAAACATGCCCATGAAATACAAGAAACTCTCTTAATTACGCAAGCAAGTGAGTTTAATTCCCAAATTAATACACTTTAGGGCATGAGTATTTTCAAGTGAAAAACATCCCTGAAAACTGTGGACTGAACACAGTTGAGTAAAACTGAGAAAGCTGGTAGAAGCCTGGCACCTCCATATCACCACCAGACAATGAAGCAGTTTTGTTGCCAAATGCTAAACACAGAATGCAAAAGAAAACTCCAGCTGAAACTCAATCAGTCAAGCTGCTAACTTTAATAGAGAGATTCTCAGCCTTTGCGTCTCATCTCCCCGACTCATTTGCAACCGGCACACTACACAAACGAAACCATTTATTAAGCATAAATTAATTTTCCTTGCTATAGACCCTACATATTAATTGATATAGTAATTTAATCATAGGGCATTATAATTTGTCTTCGAGAGACTATAGTAGCTAGTTGAAGTCGTCCGTTGCAGCAGACAGGAACCCGAGACATGCACAGCATTGCATCCCAAGGTACGACATTGATGCTACAAATAAATAATGAAAAAAGATTCATTTTCAGATTTCTTTCTACTAGATAATCGGAAATAAACACAAAAAAAGAAGAAAGAAAATGGAAAAAATACAATCTTACCAAATGGAGAGGGCAGATATCGCGGTTTTTGACATTTTTCATGTATCCAGTCAATAGGATTAGAACGGCATAGTACCATAACTCGAAGCTATTGATCCAATAATCCATAAAAAAAAGGTTGTTGCTGTGAATTGTTCTGAATGAATCAATGTGGTAGAAAAAAATACGGAGAGTGTTGGAGTTCAATACCAACTAGAATTTAGAGTTTGTAAGAGTTTTAATATTAGTTAAAGTAAAAATCCTAATTAATGTGAAAATACTTAATGAATAAATATTTATAATAAACTAGTTTATTAGAATTCTTATTTAATTAGAATGTTAGATTTTTTATTAGATTAGGATTTAATAGTTTAATTCCTTGATTATTTAGGACTTGAGGTCTATAAATAGGCTAGTAATTAGAAGCATTAATACACAAAAATAGAGAGATATAAAGAAGATATAAAAAGATGTATCTTT
>Ga0325405_1008272_pt1 | contig 10353 bp, 2 predicted proteins | sample PopdelMetagenome_21_FD_205663 | JGI IMG/M metagenome (GOLD analysis project Ga0325405, IMG submission 205663) | Populus deltoides microbial communities from Bellville, Georgia, United States - Xylem-Control-R2 | ecosystem: Host-associated > Plants > Phyllosphere > Stem > Wood/Secondary xylem...
TTGTCTGTCTCACTAAATTTTTGAAGTCAATGGGCTTTATTTTCTCAAATTATGTTTCTTTTTTTCATTTGAAGGTTAGAATTCAATCAAAAAAAAAACTTGTATCCTACGCCTATAATTTTTATCTTTTAAGGGGATAATCACCCTTCTATCAATAACGAGTTTTTGAAATTATAAGGGGTATAACTCAACTGGTCAGATTCTAAGTTTGTTTACTAGAGGTTACTAATTCGAATCTCACAAACCTTAGAGTCACTGGAGATTTACATGATCATTAATTTTAGAACCCGTAAAATTAGTTAAAGTATACACAAGCTGACCCGAATATTCACGTTAATTAAAAAAAACCGAGTGTTTTGGCCCCATTATTGTTTAGCGACACAAATGTTTGGTAAGCACTCTTGCTGAGTTTATTTAATATTTCTTACAAATAACTGAAAAATAAAATTAAAAAAGACAACCCCCCCGACCCCATAGATCATATAAAATCTAAGAAGATTGTATTGAAGAAATATAAACTATGAAGTGAAGCTGTGTAGAATAATGTTAATGATCTTATCGAATATTGTTTTGAATTCACTTCTCAAAAATCTCATATACTAAATAGATGGTCTCACTAATGGGTCCCGTAAATCGAGAAATTAAAACTTTCGAGGTGTGTGGATTCAAGAAAAAACAATTTCTTGGTGACAGAAAGAAATCAAAGCGTAGGACATTGCTTAAGGGATTTAGTCGCCTAATTTTGTGTAACTTGTTAAGGGTCAAGCCTGTATTTTATGGGCTTACATCAGAGTAGAATAAGACCTTTTTTATTTTATTTTTTTAAATTTATTTCTAGTATCAAAAAATAAATACTTTGAAGCCGCTTCTTGACTAGAACAAGCTGTCGTCCTCCTCGTTTACATTGCTAGACTTTCATTTTCTTCTTCTTTTTATTTATTTTCTTCGCTTCTCTTTTTGGGTATTTCTATATCAAGAGAGATAAGGAAAAGTTCAGAAGAATCTCAAGAAAAGAAAAGCTTGAAATTTAAAAGCCTTGAAAGTTACGATACCACAAACGAAACGACAAAAGAAGAAGAAGAAGAAGTTATGAATCTCATCTTATTTGTTCTCTCTTCAATATGCATACCCTATAATGGAAAGTTTTATATCACCCATTGCGTCTTGTCAATTGCATTTCTACTTATGGGCAAATAATATGATTCAATTTCATATCTTTATTATCCAATATGATCTATGAAAGATTCAAACTTTAGAGAATTCCTAAAAAATAAAAACAAAATATCATTAATAGATCAAAATCTTTAATTTTTAGATAAAAAAATATCGTGATAATTATAAAATCTAAAGCAGTTTAAAAATCAATTTAAATTTGATATATCGTGATTTGATATCTAGATCAGTTTAGATTTTAAAAAAAATGATTTGATTTGATTAATAATCAATCAATTTAGTTAAAATGAGATCAAAATTTATAAACGTTTTTAAAAATTTTTATCAAAATAATATTTTAAATTTTTTTTATAAAAATAAATGGATTAATATTGATCAACCTTAATCGAAATCCAAGCCAAACGGCAAGTTTAATATCTCGGATAGTGCATTGATAAAAAAAGAAAGGAAAAAAAAAAGAAGAAGAGAGAGAGACTTATTGTTGGGCTATAGGTCAAGGACGGGTTGAATGAGCTGGTGGATCCTTTGATGGGCCAGAATTTAAACAGATACATCCATCAATCTACAATTTTTGCCCCTCTTTCTTACATCAAACTCAAATGTTCGAAGCTCAATTTGTAAATCCAACTCTAAATTACATTGCATCTGTCAAAATCCTAATTAGGCAGCACTCAATTTCGAGGCCTTCTCAGCAGTTGCCTACTGAATGTGGTGCCCAAAAGAAAATGACTTGGATAATGAATTGTGAGTCTCAGAAATTTCACTCCATCTCTCCATTTATTTTCGTTCATATATTTGTCTACACACACACACACACGTATAAATATAAATTTTCATGAATAAAAAGAAAATTATTTTAATTTTTACAAAATCATTGTTTAAAATATAATTGTTAAAATGAAGATTTTTTCTCGCTGAAGACAAACGAAAACTATCACAGTATAATGAATGATGCATGTTGTATTCCAGGTAAAACCCAGTTCCTTTCAGACCCTCTCGCAATATAATATATGAGGCCAAATGTAGCAGAGCCCGAAATCATCAATCATAGCACTACGAGGGTTGATGAGTTGTTGATTTTACAGAGCGTATGGACCTTGAACAGTTTTGGTCAATCTTGACGTTTGATTTGAATGGAAGGGCCACATTATGAAATTAAATCGATAAAGGACTGGATTAACCTGTCAGAATATTTAAAGGATGAAAGAGGTCATTGAACCCTTAGAAGATTCCCCTTGCAGTGCCTCGCTAGATCAAACCAGAGCTCCGAACGAAAAAAATTGAAAAAACACCCTTGGCTTTTTTTGCTAGATGAGCAAACATGTTGCTTAAGGATATGATTCTTGTTTTGTTTAGTGATTCTGTAATTGGCCAATACTGGCTTCTTGTTTAGCCACTGAAAAATAATCACATGATTGTTTTGTGCAACATTAGAGTTTGATTATGATTATTGTACGTAGATACTGTAATTAAGTAAAGGGCTGCTGAGTCTTTCTTATCTTTTCTTTTTTCCGAACTCTGGTTATCATCAGTTCTGGGAAGTATTGGTGATTTGGAGATACCCAGTGATGTTTTATCGTCATTTAGACAAGCAAAGGGCCGTGCATCGCGAAGTCAAATACCTGAAAGGCAGGCTGTGGATTTGCGTAGACATGTGCTCATGAGATGCTCAGATAGTCACTTCTTGGCTATGTTTTTTTATAACAAAAACAGAGAAAGAGAGGGGGGTTGTTGAATAACTCAGAGTGAAAATCAATGATCAACCCTTATTACACGATGTGTTTTAATTATTTTTTGGATTTCTGTATTTTCAGTTTTATTACCTTGTTTGTAGGTGTTTTGATTTTGAGGGTTGCCTGTGTCTAGGGGACTCCAGATGTTTATGTTCTTAGGTTTAATCGTGCGTCAGCCCGTTTTATCACGCTTGTGTGATAAAATTGCAGGGAGAAGCCCCTCGTGCCATGCCATTTCACAATAAATTATCCGGACAAGGTGAACTGACCTGATACAAAGTACTGAAATAGCTGTAACAATTCAGTCATTGCCAGGGGTCTTGTCTGTCATGATAATGCTTGTAGTTTTAGGATATGTAGTGGAGTGGAGTTTAATTCACATGGCATAGTTAAGGCATTTAGAGTTTCAGTGACGCAGATTCAAGGAAAGGCCAACTTCAAGAACCTTGAAATGTGGATAACTAATTTATTGTCTGAAATGCCTGGGAGTGAGTTTTCCTGGCACAAGGCTTTGTTTTTTAAGTTCTGCTAAATAAAGCAGGGAATTGGTAATTTTGTCGCAGCTGCTTCTTAAGAAGTTGCTGTCCATGTTATAATCAATCAATATCACATTTCACTGAATCAGAAATTAACCTCTTCAAACAATTCGGAAGCTTGGAACCAAGCACCATGTTTCCCAAAGAAACACTTCATTTATGCTTCATGCTGTGGGAATGGGGATGTTTCAATATTTGAGTGAGCATTTTCACGATGGTTGGTTCAACAGTTCCCCTGGGAATTTGGAGCAAACAAACAAAAAGGCAAATCTTGTAGGCCATTTTGTACCTTACGCATGAATAGAAAGGCAAGAGCAATGAATTAAGCTGTAACGAGCCGTGGCTGCTATTCTGGCCTTGCTTTGGTCTTGTTCATGCAGCATTATTACGAGTGTCTTGTTTAAGCCTAAAAAATGGACATGCAGGAAGTGAATTGCTCTATGTTTCTAGCATTTACGGAGCTTTAGATTTATGCGTGTGTGTGTGTCTATATATATATATAAACCCTCTTCTAGAGAATTGATTATTTTGACCCTCAAAATATAGGGTTAAAAGGAGCTTCCTTGTCACGATGTTTTTCAAGTGCAGTTGAAGTGATTGAAGTTGTCCAGTTAAAGCTCAAATTCTACTGTCTGGAGATCAATAGATGTGCTTATTGTTGGAATTTGTTCTACAAGAAAGCACGCTGTTAGCCATGGTTGCCATCTACAAAATGTTTTCTGAATGTTTTGCCACTTTCCACACTTGCTTTCAAAAAGCCAGGAAGAAGCTCGTGCGGTTTCATCTGAGTGCTGCTTTCGAAAAAGGATTGTTAGTGAGGACAATGACACTCAAGTCGGCATCATCAAGTTGCAGGTTGCATATTGAATGATCGGGGAAAATTCTGTCACCATATGGATTATCAGCCTGTCTATTTATATGATAATGAGAGGTGTGATATGATATTTCTTTTAACATCTTCATGCAGTTTTCATTCCAGAGTGGATCTCTACAGGCCCGCCCACACACACCCCCCATTGGGCCTGTCTTGAACCCTAGACTCATTTGGTTTACAATAATATATAGATGATAACTATCCAGTCAGCCCCAACCTATAATTGTATTTGAACAGAGTTCGGAGCCAAAACTGCTCGGCATGGATTGAGGACGATTCAGTGCAGGGTTTTAAATTGAACTTTGAATGCATCTTTGAAGAAGGCAAGATGTTACTTGTCATGTCATCTTGGTATTTCAATATTGCACTTGGTCTTGTCCAGATACCTCTTACCCAAGCCTGCCCGTCTTCCATAAACCAGTTGAGGAGGTGATATGATGTGGGGGGGGGGGGGGGGGCATATTCAAAGCTGTGTTTATGTTCTTCCACCTCTCTTCCACGAGAAAGAGAAGAGGAGGGGGGGGCCAAAAATTTCTAAAACAAGACATAATTATGCACTCTCCTTTCCATTCTTCATGGGGGGCAATTTCAGGGGGACAAGACACACCACCTCCCTTTTTAGATGCATTTGCTCATGGGACCAATGATCTCCCAAGCTCCTATCTACCAACACCACCTCATGAACACAGACATAAGCCAAAAGAAAAATATACAAATAAATAGCAGAAAAAATGCTTGTATCGATCTCCACGTTCCTTGCACTAACTAGAGAGAGCAGGCATTGAATTCTAAACATGAATGGTCCACGGCGCCTCCCCAGACTGTATTGGAATATATGATAATCTCTAATCCTATTTAGGAGAGGAACACAGTTATGAACCTACTTGCCTATGCATATATAAATATATAATTAATTTTTCAACTTCCATATGAATATGTTCCCCACCTTACTTGGTCTCAAGCATCCCCCCTGCCTTCCCTCTCTATCTTCAAAATTAATCTCCTATATCTTTATTAATTTGTCACACCATGTTTTTTCAAAGACAAATCAAATGGGGTAAGAAAGGGAGGCTCAATGTGGGATGATGTTCAATCGATGGTAATGAAGCTCAAAAAAAGAATAAAAAAGTAAACTAAAAAAATATGGCCCCCTCCTCCCATATGGCTGCAATCATAATCCAAAAGAGAGAGATCTTTTTCTTCATGTACTTGTTGTCAAGCGAGTGTTCGCCTGGCCAGGACCCACCGGCTAGCCTAACCGGCGACAAGAAACGATGGGCTGAAAGTTTTAACCTAAGCATAAGCAAAACTGATATGCATCTAGGATTGGACAAGTAACTCAACATAGTCTAAATAACTATGATGGTGAGCAGCATTACGTTTTTCTTTCTTCTTTTTCTTTGTTTTCTTCATTAGTTAGGCAAGAGGAAACAACAATGAAAAGGGATGTGAGACTGGTTAACGATGGAGAATTGTTTGGAATCATAATACCCTAAAAAGCAAAGTGATTTTTATCTTTTGTTAATCTTGAGTTGTCTACACTTTTTGATCCATCTTGTCTTGTTTTCAACTATATGTTAGTGTATATCCTCTCCGAGCTACATGATAGATCATGATCAAAATGTTTGTGTATCAACACAAAGCGTAACACATCACCCAGCCTTCCAATCTAAGCCCTAAAAAGCGAGCCGACAAACTCATTCTCTTGGCATCACCATGTGATTTGTGGCCATTACCAAGTCACTCCCATTTGGTTGGTTCTTCTTTTATGGCATCAAAGGCAATGAAATTTTAATAAATTTGGCAAAGCAGCGATCTATCATGATTTTTCTCTACTTCTTTACTTTACCCGTTTTGGAAATATTCCTTTATAAGGCCTTCTTTGTAGGCCACTGTAGCCATTCAACAAGTTGCTCGCACACTTTATTTTCGTTTTTAATCTTATATTATTTTTTTTTTTCGTGTTGTAGTATGCTAGCTAGCTAGCTAGCTGCACAAACCTAGAGAGAAAACATGATTATAAGATCTAAAGCTACAATTAACAAGAATTTTCGTATGCTAATCATATCTTAAAAAGCTACGTGAAAGATGTTTGAAGGTACTATATATCACCAGTTCATGCCACCAAGGTCTAGAAGCTGAGTCCACCTATATTGCTTTAGATTCTATGTGCCTTGTACGTCTCTCGAGTATTATATAAAGCAAGATTTCTATTCAGCTTTTTCAAAAGGTTTTTTTAGATTTAGAACACGTTTTGCTAGTTTTTTAAAAAATTTTAATTTTTTTTTAAAAATTTAATATGATTTGTATGTTTTAAATTATTTTGATGTGCTGATGTCAAAAATAATTTTTTAAAAAATAAAAAAAACATTAACATGTATTTTAGCATGAAAAATACCAGTAACCACACTGCGAAATACGCTTTTAATACCCTAACATCTAGACAAATAAGTTTCAGCCCAGCTACATTAGGTTATTTATTTTGTATTTTTTATTAGTTTTTTTAAATGATTTTAATGTAATAATATTAAAAATAATTTTTAAAAAATAATAAAAAATTATTATTTTAATATATTTATAGATGAAAAGAATATTAAAAAATAACCAATATTATTATATATATTTCCCATGTAAAGTAAGCACGTTGTCACCAGCGAGTCAGTGAATAATTACATATTAGCTCATAAACAAAGATAAATTATTATACGATAGGGCTCGTGTAGAGACCAAACCGTGTAATTAATTAATTGGTATAGTAATTAAATCTCAGTATTAATACTAATTACTAGATATTATAAGTACTCAATCGTGTATTGCCAGTGGTTTAATTTGTCTACGCTAACCAAGTCAAGTAATATTTTTGGTTCAAATAAATTAAATTGATTAGTGTTGCGATGCTAATTAAATTAATTGTTTTAATATAAATTATTTTTCTCAGTGTTGGTAATGTTTTTTCTAACAATATTTTAATTATAAATTTAAAATATCATGCATATTGAATGATATTTTTTAAAAATATTAATACGATTACATATTAGACAATATTTTTTAAATATTGAGACGATGACATATTAAATCTCCCTATGTTAATCTATAAAATCTAGACTATGACAACTGTATAAACAGTAAGTCAAAATAATTATGAATGCTAATTTCTAATTAATTCAATGTTAAAAGATGAAATTAAAAAAAAACATTAAATTAAAAATAGGACAAATAAATATGGGTTAACATATCAAACCCGCTCAAGTTAACCCTACAGAAAAGAACTGAAAAAAATTACAAAATCCAATTCCAACCAACTTAATGTTGTAGATGAAGTAAGAAAAATCAATTAAAAAAAAAGAAAAAATAATAATAACTCAAGTCAATTTGGGCTAACCTGTTAAACTTGCTACCTGGGTCATGAGATTATGATAACACTATAAAAGGTAAATCAAAATAATTATGAAAGCCAATTTCTAATCAACCCAATGTTGAAGGACTAAATTGAAAAACGAAATTAAAAAAGCACAAAAAAAACTCGGGTTAACCTACCAAATCCGCTTAGGATAACCATATAAAGTAAATAAAAAATAAATTATGAAGGTCAATCTCAACCAACTTAATGTTAAAGGATGAAATAAAAAAGAAAATCAATTAAAAAAAAGAAAAAAATAACTCAAGTCAACATGAGCTAACCTATTAAACCCGCTACTTAGATCATGAGACTAAGATATCTTTATAAAAAGAGAATAAAAAAATTATAAAACTCCATTTCCAACAAATCCAATATCGAAGCTTGAACTCAAGAAAAAAAATTAAATTCATGAAACCAAGATAACTTCACAAAAAGTAAATTAAAAAAAATTACGAATCTCAATTCCTAAACAAATCTAATATTGAAGGATAAAAATAAAAAAAAAACTAAATAAAAAAGAAAAAGATTGAGTTGTTGGATGGTGAAATTAAAAAAACAATATTCAATTTAGAAATGGACCCAAAAATTGTATCAAGTCAACCCGGGTCAACATGTCAAACCTACGATCTAGGTGATGAGATTGAAACAACATCATAGAAAACAAATAAAAAAATTATAAATCCCAATTAAACATATTAAATTAAAAAGGACCAAAAAATGAACAAGGTCATCTTGAATCAACCTCCCAAAACCAAAACTCGATTCATGAAATTAGAATAACCCATAGAAAGAAAAGAAAATACGAAACTCAATTTCCAACCAACTAGATATTGAAGGATAAAATTAAAAAAAAAATCAATTAGAAAAAATGACCCAAAAAAACGACTTGAGCCAACCTGAATTAATTTATTATATCAACGACTTGGTTCATGAGATCAAGATAAATATATAAAAAATAAATTAAAAATAATTATGAATACCCAATTTCAACATATTTAATGTTGAAAATTGAAATCAAGAAGAAAAAAAAATCTAAATATACGAGACCAACATATAATCCATCAAAATGAAAATTGAAAAAACAAAAATGAAGGATGATTCCTAAAATAATCTATTTAAAGAATGAAATATAAAAAACTAAATAAAAAAAATAAGATTTAGTTGTTGAAGAGCAAAATTGAAAAGAAAAAACTAAACTAAAAAAGCAAAAAAAAAAACATAAACATAAACACTATTGTAATAAATAGAGTTTAATGGGTTGGAGAAAAAACTTTTAATGAAAAAAAAAATATCTAGGTATTGCTAATATTTTTCTAGTAAAAAAAAATTAAATTGTGTGGAATTGATCCGATGTAACTTAGTCATCTTTGCGGGTCTAAAGGCAACTTGTATGACTAGTAAGAACATATTACAAGTCAAAATAAATATTTAATATGAGATTTTTTTAAATAAACATTGAAACAACAACATATTGGATTGATTTGAGTCAACTCGGGTTAACGTTCCAATCTGTATACCCAGTCATGAGATCATGGTAGCCTAATAAAAGGTAAATCAAAACAAATTATGAAGCTTGATTTTCAATAAACTCAATGTTGAAGGATGAAACTGAAAAAAAAAATCAATTCAAAAAAGACTCAAAAAATAAAGCAAGTCAACTCAGGTTAACCTGCTAAACCCATGACCTTGGTCGTGAGACCGAGATAACGTGATAGAAAGCAAATTGAAACAAATTATGAAACTTAAATCTCGATTAACCTAGTCTTGACATATGAAATAAAAAAAAATTGATTAAAAAAGAACATACAAAAACAACTCAATTCAAATAAATTGGGGATAATCTTATAGAAAACAAACCGAAACAAATCATGAAGTCTAATTCTCATTCAATCTGAATGAAGAAGGGATATAGTAAAAATCCGTTTTCCTTTAGTTTTTTGTGAACTAGCTATTTGACTCATGCTCTACCGTGTGTTGAATAATTGTTTTCTCAATTAAAAAAAATTAATATGCAATCGTTTGCAATGACTTTTTTTACACAAAGAAAAACTTATAATCACAAATAAAAAATCTTATTCATGCTTTTAATTAAATAAATCAAGAATTATATATGATAATCAATATAAAAAAAAGTCATGAACAATAATTAAATACTAAATTAAAAAATTAAGAGATAGATATGTGTCAAGATATATGATCTCGCAACAAGGGCAATGAACCCAGTTATGTTGAATAATGATGTTTCTTAAAATCAATTTCTTATTGAATCCAATAATCATTAAAAAAACACTCAAAATAAAGCATGATGGGAAAAAAAATTTTGAATATAACAAAAAATGTCAAGTAATTGTTAATTATTTTTTAGAAAAAAAATAAGTTATGAATTCATAATCTGACACATATGACACATACTAGAGGATTTGTTTTTATAAAAGTATTGAGATGAAATCATATTATGTCAACTTGGGTAAACACGAGTTAATCAGTTAAATCTACGATCTAGGTTATCAGACTATCATAACCTCATAAAAACCAAACCGAAATAAATTATGATGTCAAATTCTTAATCAACTTAATATTAAAAGACGAGATTAGAAATAAAAATATTAAGTTTAGAAAAAGATAAAAAAAAAAAAA
>Ga0325405_1008275_pt1 | contig 10351 bp, 9 predicted proteins | sample PopdelMetagenome_21_FD_205663 | JGI IMG/M metagenome (GOLD analysis project Ga0325405, IMG submission 205663) | Populus deltoides microbial communities from Bellville, Georgia, United States - Xylem-Control-R2 | ecosystem: Host-associated > Plants > Phyllosphere > Stem > Wood/Secondary xylem...
AAAAAGTTATTTTTGAACCATTGAAGTATAGAAATAGCTGCCAGAAAGTGATGATCAACAAGAATGGGTCAGACAGTCAAAATAAGTATGCATGGATTAGAACATGGCTCACCTTTTTAGCTTTATGCCATCACATGAATTCAAAATTCAAAGGACAATATTAAGAAAATGAGGTCCTTTCTTCTGTTTTACGGAGGGAAAATAAAGTTGATTATTTTTTATCATTTCTATTTAGTAGTAGTTCACTAGTTTGTCAGTATTATATTTTAATATTTTTTTATTTAAAAATATATTAAAATAATTTTTATTTTTATTTTTTTAAATTTAGTTTTTAATAGCATATTAAAACTATTTAAAAAAAATAAAAAAACATCATTTTAAGCAAGAAAAACAAAATTTCAAATTTTGCACAAATAATATTTTATTCGTAATAACAAATATGCAATTAGTTTTCCATGTCGTTTTTAAAAGTGGTTGAAGTGAAAATGTTTCAATTTTTTTTTAATTGTAATACTCATCATGGCTTTAACCAATAAAAAGTTAAATATTCTCTAATTATATTAAGATCTCATTATAAAAGAAACATGTCTAAAATAAAAAATATAAAAAAATATTTAGTTAAAGAAACGAGGATAAAAACATAAAATAAACTTATATCCGAAACAATCTTAGAGATAATGTTTATATTTTCAAAACAAAAAATATATAGGGATATATTCTATCTATTTTTATTATTTTTATATATTCTATTTTAAAACAGTAATTAAACGCTAGAATCTTAAATATACGAAAGAGGATCATGTGCCATCGCTCCAATCTAAGCCAAAATGGGAAGAAACTTTTGGAATGAAATTTGCATGCTGATTCCAGACAATGGTTTTTCTTTAATTTTTCTGCATTTTAAAGAAAGCATGTGAAGATTTTCTGTATTTTTTTATTTGAAATTAATATTTTTTTAGCATTTTCAAATCATTTTAATTAATATTGATATCAAAAATATTTTTTAAAAATAAAAAAAATATTATTTTAATATATTTTCAAATAAAAAAACTTAAAAAAAATATCCACCACACCGCATGACACCTGAAAATAAAAATATGAATGGAAGATCTCAACAGTAATATCCTTCATTTCTCTCAAAACCCACACACAGAGTAATCATGGCACAAAGTGGTGAATCTAATGACCATCAACTACCATTTAAATCACAGCTAACCATAATTAACTATATCCTAGAGAGTAATCATCATCCTCCATTCAAAAAAAAAAACAAAAATGGCAGCAAGGCTAAGACAGTTCATGTTCATTATTGGCTTCTTAAATTAGATTTATTTGATTAGAATTGATGAGGCTAGAGAAGTTAATCCAAGATTTAAATCGGATTAGGTTTTAAAAATATTAGTTGGGATTTAACCTGTTCTACCTATACTAAACCCATAACAATATCAAAACTTGGATTAATTTAAAAATAAAAATAAAAACAGTGTTCTAAGTGACTAGAATTTATACGAGTTTAAAACTTTATATCAAAATAAAATGATAAAATATATATAATGTAGATAAAAAATGTAATTTCAATTAGCACTCAACAAGAAATTGTCCCTCATGGGCCCATGCATGGCCTACACTAGTGCCCTCCTCTCAATACCCTTGGCACGTACCCCTCAAACTCCATTCACTCGCGTCTATCTCTTCACCTTCTCTTACACACAATCCAATCTCTCTGACTCTCTTGTCCTCAAAAATCCAAACTCCCTCCCATCTCATGTTCCCATTACATTAGCCAAAAAAACACCAAACTTTCAAGGGTGACTGAACTCTCTCTCTTTCTCTCTTCTTGTCTTAAAAATGCTTTCTTTAACCAAAATCTCTCGAAGAACCCATCTTTTCTAAACTATGAAAGATGGGTTTTTTCCGGCGACTTTTTGGTGCCAAGAAGAAGTCTAGATCTTCAAAAACAACACCCTCTTTGTCACAGTCCAAGAAGGTTGATCAAATTTTGTTATCAACTACTCCTTATGATGCTAATAATTTGGATGCTAATAAGCATGCAATAGCTGTGGCAGCTGCTACTGCTGCTGTTGCTGAAGCTGCACTTGCTGCTGCACAAGCGGCTGCTGAGGTTGTTAGATTGACTAGTGGTGGTTGTGGTGGTGGTGGTGGTAATGTTCTTGGTGGCAGTCACCGCCGGTTTGTGGAGGAAGTGTCGGCGGTTAAAATTCAATCTGCCTTTCGTGGTTATTTGGTAAGTGTCCTCTCTTTTCTTTCATGCTCATGAGTTTTTTCATCCACAAATACTCCTTCAATTTGAGGGCCATTGCGTTTGTTTCTTTGTTTGATTTGATCTTTTGGTCATTCATCACGGAGATTTTTTTTTTGAGCTCTCCTGCTTGATGAGGAAAATAAATAAAGGAAGAAAACGAATTTGAATGGTCAATATTATTATTGTTACTTGGGAATTGGGAATATCTGGGGATGCATGCAGAAAGATTTAATTCTCTTTGATTTTTGCATAAAAATTTTTTTGTTTTGAATAGTATTTCTTTCATTTTGGTCCCTAAAATGATAAAGGTAGAATTTTTGGAACTTGAGTTGTTGAATGCATAGAAATTCAATTTCCAAGATAATAAGTTGTAGTGGTAAATTTTTTAATTTTTCAAATTGGAGACTTGGCAATTAAGAAATTAAAACCCACTTAGCAAAATAATTAAGTTAATAAGCTATAGCTATAGCTAATTCTTCTTCTTCTTCTTCTTCTTCTTCATGGTGTTTAAATTATTAATAACAAAATTCAACTACCGTTTCTCTTGGTTTCATTAAGTGATAGCAACTATTCCTTCCACAAAAATAATGCAAAGGCTATATCTTTTCTTAGGGTGGTCCAAAACGCAAAAAGAAAACAAAGCAAAAAACAGTTCCTTCTATGGCCAATAAGGTGTAACCGACACTACTGTATTTGCCTATTGGGTCACACCCTCGAGTAATATCACCATCAAACTTTTAGCTATAGCTCAAACAGAATTGATTCTATTCTTTTTTTCAAAAAAATAAAATAAAAAAATCTGCCTTTGCCTGTGTCTCACTCATGTCCTCTCACGTGTTTGTGTCATCTTGTGACTTCATGACATGATGAGCATTCTTCCCTGGAACATAATTCCCAGACTCTTATCTGAATTTATTTTTTTTAATTCCCTTTGGCTCAAATTTTAATGCCCTTGATCATTTAAAAAAAAAGAAGAGAAATTAAGTAGTATTTACTTGTTGATCAGATTGTTTGCTATATTCAGAGTGATTTCTCTGTGTATGGTCTCTACCTTTTTTTTTCTTTTTTTGCGATGGTGCTGGTTGTTATGCCCTTATGGGGTTGAGTGTCTGCTTTTTCATGATTCTACAGTACGTATATATATAAAAAAGGGAGCCTACAGAATTATGCCCACAGCTATGAATTGCTTCTTCTTTTTTCAAATTACTTTCCAATTTTTTTTATGCATACCATCATTCCAGGTTAATTTAATCCTTTAAAAGTTATTTCTTTTTGTTAATTTATCCCAGAAATGTTTTGATGATTGTTGAAATGATGCATATATTAGTTTGAGAAATGGTTTTCATGGTAACAGCCGTATTGTGGTGGACGTTTATCAAAATGATGTATCTAGGAATATGAACAAATGGACCATATATGGATGGAATTATGTCGATGAGATGTGCAAGTGCTAGGTTCAGGCCAAGCTATCATTGTCAAATGAGCTGGTATTGAAGGAGTAATTAGCACTCCAACTGGGACAAGATTTTTAGTACCAATTTAATTAGGGCCTACATTCTAAAATTGTTGTAGCTTGAATTTGAAGGTGTTCTTGGATTTTGGAGTCTCGGGCTTGATGTGTTTCTTTGCAAGTTGATATTTTTTTTAAAGGGAAATGTAGCTTTTTGTTTATTTGTCAACTTCAAACTTTAGTTGATTGATGAAAATAATTTTTTGACAATTAATTTTTCTTATCAAAGTTCACACCACTGTCCCTAAATTTGCAATGATTTTCCAATTTTATCTGCCCAAGAACAACTTTACAGCCAATTCTGTTGAAAGTTCGAGTCCTTCCACTACCATGTTCTATTTTTTTAATTTTTTGTGTGTTGAAATAATGATTAAGCCCACACCTCCTTTTCAAGAACTCCGTGCCTCTCATATTCTTCTTAAATAGCATGCTAATCTGATCCATTGCATTTAAAATTCCTGGAATTTGGTGCCAGAAGAACTTGATCTTTGAAACTTAAATAATTCCATAATGTAACGCTTTTTTTTATTTGTTTGTTTATTTTTCATATTAAAACTTGGTTATGGTTAAGGCATGTAGCAATACAAGTGCTTAATGATTGTTCTGCATTTTGTTTTTCTTACATCCATTTGATTGGTATAGTGGATATTGTTTTTTTTTTTTTTTTTTCTGTTGACAATGAAGGCAAGGAGGGCACTAAGGGCACTAAAAGCATTGGTGAAGCTTCAAGCCTTAGTGAGAGGCCACATTGTGAGAAAGCAAACAGCAGACATGCTTAGGCGTATGCAAACGTTAGTGAGACTGCAGGCTCGAGCCCGTGCTAGTCGCAGTCATGTGTCCGACTCTTGGCATACTACTAGCAAGTCCTCCCATTCTCGATATGCTGTAAGCATACTTCCTTTTCTGTTTATTTAGTTGTTGGTTTTAAAAAATATCTAACTGTTTATAATATGCTACGAGTGATTGAGTATGGCACTTCAAATGCTTGCCATGGGCCTGCACAAATGTCTATGCACATCTATGCTTTATTTTTGAAGGACCACGTCCGCATGGCAACTTACTGGTAAAATATAATCTATCCTTTTTTTATTTAAGGAAGAAAAAAAGGTGCATGTGAATGCAAAGAAACCGAGCATGGAGCATGGTAAAAGTGCTTTCTCCATGCTTGTTGCTAAACTTGAAAGGCAATTGGCTTTGCAATTTTTCAAGTTACACTAGTCCCTTAAGAACGGTATATGGTATTCCGATGTGGATTGAGAGACAGCCGTGATGAGCATAAGAGGGCATCTTAGTGATGGCTCTTAAATTATCATCATTTTACCCTTCAATCCTTTTTATTATCTTATGGAGTGAACAATTTTCCAACTCACTGTTGCTTGGCATCTCATTGAGCAAACCCATGAGTTGCAGAATTTACAAGGCCAAGACAACTGGTCTCCACCTGATCAAGGCATACCCATGTGACTCAACTAGAAAAGATATAAAGCTTTGATATGATTGTTGATATATGTGCTTTTTTTCTTTTGTGATACCCACCCCTTAACTACATTTACCACAGGTCCCAGCAAGTCCTTCCAAGGATCACCTGTTTCGTGCTTCTAGTACCAAATTTGATGGCCCCTCAATTCTCAAGGTACCACTTGATTGTTTTCATAAATTATTTTGAATGATTATCCCAATGCCTTAAATATATAGCAGCAATTCACTACGGAACTCTGATTGCATTTTTCCATTTCAATACATGCAGAGATGTGGTTCAAATGCAAACTTTAGGGAGAGCATTGACTTTGACAAAGTAAAATTGGGTTCAAATTGGCTAGAACGTTGGATGGAAGAAAGTTTATGGAATGACCATGGCAGCAATCCACTGAGAAATCGACATGCTGATGATGAGAGGAGTGACAAGATCCTTGAAGTAGACACTTGGAAGCCCCATGTGAAATCCCAACTAAGTAATCGAACATTTCAGACTTCACAGCATGCTTTGGCTTCAGATCATAACAATCAGAGCTTTATGACATTTGACTCTCCATCAAAAAAAGCACCAAATCCAATGCCGAGCATCCCTTCAGGAGAAATTTTGTACTCTCTTAAATTACCCCTAGGAAATGATGAAGCAGTTTCAAGGACAGCTGAGAATAGCCCTCGTCTGTTTTCTGCAGCATCTAGACCTGGAAGTAGTGGTAGAAAAGGTGGAGGCCATTTTACGCCCACAAGGAGTGAGTGCTCTTGGGGCTTCTTTAATGGATACCCGGGTTACCCCAACTACATGTCTAACACAGAATCATCTCGAGCCAAGGTTAGGTCACAAAGTGCCCCAAGGCAGAGGCTTGAGTTTGAGAAATACGGTTCAAGCAGAAGATCTGTTCAAGGGTATTATGATGCAGACATTCGATCAGAAAGGGGTTTTGCTCAAAATACTGAACTTCCTTCTGGCTACTCGAATAGATTAGGAACTTCCAACTTAAGGTGACAACTGTTCATTTTCTTATCTGTTTATCCTTTTCCTTTTCCGGTGTGTGCGCAAATGCTATTGTTGTAATTATTTGATCGTGATCTGACAAACTCTGCCCTTACAGAACTGAACTTTTAACATTTTGAGTGTTTCAGATTGATGTAATATCCCAAAATTGTGCGTGTACCTTCTTTTATTCCAACAATGTTCAAGTGTTATTATAGCTTGCTCATATTTTCTCATATTTCTTGTTTCTTCTTGTGCCTAAATATATGATCCAATTTTTCTGCCATGCTGAAACATTATGAAAGAAATGTTTGGTTCCAGTAGCTCAGCTATATTCATTCGAACAAGGATTTTGCTGAAGACAGTCGTCACTGCATGTAGCACGGATCCTCGCCGTGAATCAGGACTGGTTTGTATAGAGGGTTAAGATCTGCGACTGTCCTTAGCATAGCCAATATTTGCTTACAAATGCCAAAAACTTTTGCCATGTTAGCCAACATCAATCACAAAGCTAACAAGTTTAGAAGCAGACAGATAGCGAAATCTGTATCTTTATCTCACTGTGGATTCACGGATACTAGATCATTTCACCTCTTTTATCTACGTTGGATGGTCCCATTTGATCTGTCAATGCTTGTCTGAAAGGGCTACAAATCAAAGTGAAAAGAATGCACTAATACATCGCGGTTAAAAAGAACAGCCTCTATATCTTGTTTAGTGCCTATATCAGTCAAATGTAAAACTTTGGATTCCCAGAACATGCCCAAGGAATCATTATGTTGAAGAATGTTGATGATGTGAAATTCTTAATTGTGATGGTGACAGCAGGAACAATTCAGTCAGAGGAATACGACTTGAAACAGCAGGTGAGGGTGCAAATTGTCTTTGTTTCATCTCCTTTTGTCTTCAATTTCAGATCCTAGAAATTGCAATGTTATAGTATTGATGTTTATTATGTGATTTTTAATCATCATAGATTGGACTGAAATTTTACAAATGTATTCTCAGAATTTTCTCCTAATTAATTAGATTCTATATTAATCGTCTAACTTTCAATAAAGATTTTTTTTCTATAAAGATTAGGATTTAGTTCAAGAACTAAGTATAAAAAAGATTGTCTAACTTATTTTTCAGAACAAATTTGATTATTTAAAGAATTATTGATATTTAAAGTTTATTACATCAGAATTTTCTCTACAATTTAGCTAGTTTATGAAATCCCAATTTCTTGTTTTATATATATATATATACACACGCTAGGTCAAATATAGTTTATATATGGGGTGGAGTTATTCATACGTTCTGAAATGTTAATCATGTGTGATCAATTAGATCTTACATGATCTAAGATCATGAATGAAATGAAATTACATGGAGTGAGATTGAATCTTAAGGCAACAATTAAACTTTGAATTTGCTCTTACTATTTCTTGAGAGAATAGTGATTTAGCTTGTCTAATCCAATCTAAATGCCAATTAACTTTGTGTGTCTTTCGGTGAAAAGTAGCAATTGATCACATATCCAACTTTTTAACCTATCTAGTTTTGGGAGCCCTTCACTATGGATCTGCTTTGATTAAGCATTATTAACAACAAACAGCTTAAAGCGAAAAGATATGTTCGATTCATGAATGTATCTGTTCAAACGATAATTACTAGCAGTGCATCTTGAAAACGAGGAAGCAAACGCCATGGACAAAATCAATGGACAATCCATCAATATACAAGCTCAGACCTGCTCTTATTTGTATTTTTCAGTGACTGTACTTGAAGACAAGCTTTTTTATTCAGTCTCCCATCTGCATCACCTTGAACCAGCTTCATAATTTCCTTGACCTCAACTCGAGGTACACTGCATTTCCATGTAAATATATAGGCATTAGATAACACGAAATGATGACAGGCAAGATTATGATAGCAAATGTACTGGAGAAAGGCTTACAAGGAGCAATCTGTATTGGGATCAAGAACAAACCCTAGATTTACTCCACAAAAGCCTGGAAAAGTAGCAATGACTGTAGCGTTAGGATTATAGGTGTTTGATGAGGCCCATTAAGCATTGACATATAGACCTCCTGTTATTCCCAGATACAGCAATCACATTCAAGCTCATCATGGAATCACAACATGGTGAACCTGGAAGCGGGTCTGGTGTACCATGGGTGATGAACGTGGAGCAAGCAGTGATGAACCCTGCCACGGTGGTGCAATCTACATCGGCCGCCACTGCCACAGCCCATTATAGCAGCAGCAACAATAGCACTCCTGTCATTATTTTTTGGACCTCCATGTTATAAAACTTGATTTGGACCACCCTCTTGTATTAGTTCAACAGTTGAGTTATTTAGTGCAAGATGGGAAATTCATAGTGTTGATTAAGAATGCATTTGGAAACGCGGTGCAAACTACGTTTCTAAAAAATTTAATTTTTTTTGTGCTAAAATTTAATATATTTTGTATGTTTTGGATCGTTTTGATGTGCTGATATTAAAAATAATTTTTTAAAAACAAATAAACATCATTGGCATGCATTTCAGCATAAAAATTATTTGAAAAATAATCGCAACCACCCTGTAAAGCTAGTTGGTGTGAAATGAAGAATGTGTGCTGCTCTTTCATGGTGGTTGAATGAGCCTCTAGCAGTGGTAGAGCCTGACATTTAATTTCTCAGGGGTGAAATAATATTAGAATGATAAAATATGAGATTTTATACAAAAATTGCACCATAATGATGCGATTTCTATATAATATTAAGGCTTAGATTTATTTAAATAAACGAATAACAAATTATTAATTTATAGTTTAACTTGCATGAAAATTAAGATTAACAATAATTATTTTGTCATTAGCAAGAAATCATAATATGCAAGCAATTACTAATTACTAATAAATCTTATAATATAATGCTACAAAATATTAATCAGTTTGATTTTTCAATTATTTCTCATTAATGTGAGATAAATTAATTTAAGGAAATAAAACTACGGATGGTGCACTTATATGATATCATATATATGAAAAAAATATATAAAATAAAAGGAAAATACGATTAAAAAATAATATTGAATGCAAAACCACGTAGAATAAGTTCTATCCAAATCAATGAATTATTCTTTAATCTATATAAAAGTACAAAAAACAAATTATACCAAAAAAATTCAAATGAATTGATGGTGTTAACAAGAGTTAGATTTTAGATTTCTTTGATATGAAAATATGATATTGAGGTTTTATAGATATAAAAATATTTTGATAGGTTTATAAAAAGTTGTCAGTTTTTTAACGTGTTTTAAAAATATATTTCACTTGAAAAAATATTAAATTGATATTTTTGTGTTTAATAATTATAATATTTTAATATTAAAAAAAATTCATCACTTATGAGTTTGAATCTAAAAAGAGCTAATGAGAAAACAAAAATCTAAAAAAATTACAAATTTATTTTTTTGTAAAATATTCCTTCATCTATTCATAGAGAGAAAAATGCAATACAAAGGACAGGTTCGATCGTCAACAAAATATGCTCTTTATTTAGTTTTTCAGATTAGATTTTAAATTCAACATTTAAACAAATTTATTTATTTAAACATATTAAGTTGATAAAGAAATTTCATGGTATTTTAGAAATAATTATTAATAATTACTCTATAAAAGAGAGATAAATACAAAAAAAAAAGAGAATAAAAAAAATATTTTTGAACCCAAATAAAAATATTATCATCATTTTTACAAGTTTGGAAAGTGTATTCATGAAATAAGTATCGATAATTACTTCTAAAATCTTTAGAGTGATCAGTGATGTGCCCTCAAAATCCTTTAAGAATATAATCTAAATACACCTTTTATCATTATATCAAAAAAGAAATAAAAAATAATAAAAGCAATATTAGTCTTTGAAAAGAAAATAGCTTTTAGCCAACCGTGTAGTTAAAAAATTTAAATTGTTTTATTTATTAAAATTGATATTTTTATATTTTTTATTGTTTTAATTCGTTGATTTTAAAAATAATTTTAAAAAAATAAAAAATATATATTTTAATATATTTTAAAATAAAAAACATTTTTAACAATAACTATAAGAACACTTCTAAATAACTCCACTTCTAAACAAACTGAT
>Ga0325405_1008280_pt1 | contig 10349 bp, 5 predicted proteins | sample PopdelMetagenome_21_FD_205663 | JGI IMG/M metagenome (GOLD analysis project Ga0325405, IMG submission 205663) | Populus deltoides microbial communities from Bellville, Georgia, United States - Xylem-Control-R2 | ecosystem: Host-associated > Plants > Phyllosphere > Stem > Wood/Secondary xylem...
GAGCAAATATAAAGCTAGCTAGGTCACATCAAAGGTGAGGAAGGAATACACCGTATGCATCATATCGTTTGTTTTGTGTGGGCTCTTAATCTCATCACCGTCTCCTCACAAAGTTTATCTACCCTCTCAGGCTTCATCACAAAAAACCAAACACCACACAAACCCAGAAATTAAAAACAGTCTCCTACCTATTGCCTCTCTCTCTCTTGAAACTGTGAGTTTGGTTCCTTTTAACCTTTAATTTCCTTCAAGTTACAGTCATCAATCGTCACTTCCCAACTCAATCAATGGGTGCTCATTGGTCTTCTTAAAACTCCTCAACTGTCGCAGCTTTCGATTGGGGGAGCCTCGAGCATCCAGTATATGACATTAAAGACTATTCCTCCATGGACTAGTCCACTCATAGAACAAGCATGTAAGCGAAGCAAAAAAAAGGCTTTTCATTTTTTAGATCTCTTATTTGGTCAACAGTACACATTCTTTTATTCAACAAATACATCTCATGCCTGGAACAAGTTTAAGGTGGAGGGGGGTCAGGGGGCACATGAAGGAGCGGCACTTTTCAGATCTCTCACCGGGTCTCGACCGGGTTTGCCCAGGTCATGGGTCGACTGGATTTTGCCGGGTTATTGTCTTGGCCGGTCTTTTATTAAACCTGAACCGGTACAGCCACCGGGTCAACCAAGTCCCGGATCGACCCACCGGGCCGAGTCGGGTTTAATAACTATGGTTCCAATAGCTTCCCTATCTTATTCTGACTATTTGGATCCAGTCCAGCCTATTCTGAAAAGGTCTGCTTTAGACTTTGAATGATTTTAATTTGTTGTTGTGATTATTAGTTGTTTATTTGATGATGAACTTGGATGAGCGTGTGAGAAGACTGTAGTTTGATTAGGGAAGTGATATTGTGTGTATGGGGGTGATTCATGACTTTTCTTAGAATGTGTTGGAATAAAAATGTAAAAAAGGTGATACCATAAAAAAATATTATTAGTTTGTTTTTTTTTAACTTGCATCATGGCCAAGCATTTTTTTTAAAAGACTAAAAATATCTTACTTGAATGATTTAGCATTTTATAAAATATCATGTTTTGCATTAAAAAAAAATAAGATGGAACATTTTATGTTAGCATATTTTCAAAAATAAATGTTGCATGCATATTTGGGCTTAATAAAGTTCTTTAAGCTCATTAGAAGTGTAGTCTAAATTAAAAGACTTGTTAGGCCTATCCAAAAAAACAAAATCCCTTGTTTTAGAAAGGAAAATAATAATATTAATGACATTAATTTGTTCCCATGATAATTCTCATTTGATAAATGATAGGAATTTTTTGAATAAATGGTCAAAACCTATTTGTGTTATCCATACGGGTTCCATGCCATTTTAAAACCTAATAAAAAAATATTTTGTTATTGTAAACCCCGACCAAGAATTTTTTTTAAGTTAATGAGTTGTAAAAAAATAAATAAATAAAATTGGGAAATGAAATGGCAAAGATAAAATTTTAGGGAGTTAAAATTAATTGAGAAGGAAATTGAATGGAATTAAAAGATTTAGTGACATTAGATTAATGAAAGAAAAGACATGGAGTTGAAGTGGAATTAATAAAAAAAATATGGACCATTAATGTAATAGGCGAGAAGTTATATATATAAATAAGTGAATAGTGCTCTCCCAACATCATTCCTAACCGATCATAGAGTGAAAGAAAGAGGAGAGAAAAATTATAAAGAAAAGCTTGCAAACTCACCATTAAAACAAAGAAGAAGGCTAGATTATAAGCTTTAGGAGAGATAGGAGAAGGATAAAACAAGAAAAATTCTAAGGATTTTCTTTTGGGAATGGATGGTTTTGGAAGAACAAAAAACGGGGAAGAAGAAAAGTGTTTTCAAGCTTTTATTCCATCCTTTTTCTTTATGATAGGAGGTAAGAAACTCTTTTAAGGTGATTGTGTAGAATAATTTTACATTATGTGTAGGATTGCAAATGTTAGTGTATATGCATGTCTGGTTTTTGCATGTTAGGGTATCTGAATTATTGTAGTTATGGATGGATGATTTTTTTGTGTGTATATAAACAATGGGTAAAGTTCTAATTAAGTGAGAATTCAATCCTTACCATGTTAGGATTTTAATTAGATGTATGGAAATAATGTGTGTGATTAATTGATGGAAGTTGTCAAGGTGTTAGTGTATAATATGTTAATATGAATGTTTAATGATTTGGTATTGTGGAAATGTCGTGGACATTAAAACAAAAACAAAAAAACAATTCACTCTTTTAATTAGAAGGAGTTCGGCCAAATAAAAAAGAAAGGAAGCATTAATTGATTTTGATGTTATTCTACATGAATGTATTTGGATTAGAAATGAGTAATTAAGAATAAATCATAGAAGATTTAAAAAAAATCTGGTATTGTCTTCTTAACCATATTTCAGCCAAATCAAAGAAAAAATAGGAGGAATTAATTGATTTTTATGTTATGTTTCATGAATGGACTTGGATTGGAAATAAATAATTGAGGGGTAAATCATGGAAGATTTAAGAAAAAAATTATGTTTAAGGAAAAAGCTTTATTAAGTTTTATCATAAAGAATTGAAATGTGGATTTCTATTGTAAACGTATTCTTGAAATTTATATTAAAAAGTGTGATGGTTAGAAGTAATGTGATCTTTTTTTTTCATATAGTAGAGGTTGGGGACACTACTTAGCAATAAAAAGCTACTAGTCTGGCACCGCAATAGATAGGTGTCTAGCACCTTGGTTTTGTAAATTATTTTATTACTCAAATTCTTTATTGTATTTTTCTTTAAATGCATTGGATTATTTAGTGTGTTGATAAGAAATTGTTAAAGAAATTAGATCCCTGTTTAATGAGAGCAATGTCATGTTGAATGTACTAATGAGGAAAATGGGTCCCTATATAGTGAGACTATTGCCCTATTGAATGGGTTAATGGAGGAAACTAGATTCCTAATTGATAGGACCATTACTTTGTTGAATGGGCTAGCGAAGAAATTTGATACCTAATTAGTGGGATTGGTGCCTTGATAAATAGACTAATGGAGAAATTGGATTATTGGTTAATAAAATTGGTGTTTTGATTAATAGGTTAATAGAGAAATCAAATGACTTAGTAATGAATTTAATATTTGTCTTAAACTAGAAAAGAACATGATATTTGTCTTAAACTAGAAATGATCATGGATAGGTCCATTTACTTTCATAGTTATAATTGAATTGTTGATTAACAAATCATTAAGTTAGATGATTGAATTTATTCGATTGTAAATTATATTTTCAAGTATATTGCAACGTTATATTGAGTAATAGACTTTTCTTTTTGTATTTTTTTCATAATCAAAATTATGTAATGAATAATGTAATATTTTGCTTTATGATGTAATTTTGTAAATAAAACTTAATGTCTATTTTACTTTTTTTAAGTTATGTAATTAGAGTAATTAGAAGCTTTATTTTAATTATGTTATGTTCTAATTTAGAACCTAATATATGTGTATTTTAAAATGTTTTAGAATTAGTTTATTCTCAGTTAAAACATGAAACCACTTTGTTCGTCATGTTCCATGTAATGGGTATACAATTAAAAATAAATAAATAATAAAAGCTTTGACTTTAGTGGTAAGTTCTAACATGAATATGAAGGTCCCAAATGATGGGATAATTGTTGTGTGTTGTAATAATTGGTGATTTGATCAATTATTGGAGTTTATTGAAGTGAAAAAGGTAATTAAAAATATTAGATTGTAGTAAATATAGAGAAAATTCTATTAAAATTTTAGTAGATTTATTGATGAATGAAATGACATGATCCTTTAGATGAATAAAAAAAATACACCACCTTTTTACAGCTAACAAAGTTGAAATCAAATGGAATTTATATTTCAATATTGAGGATGTTACAATTATTTATTTTTAATATTTGGGTATATGAACTCATAACGAGCCAATACTTGGATATTAGGGGGAATAACCCCTCACCAAAATTTCCTTAAAAAAAAATAACGTGGTTAATGGTAAAACTAAATTTCCTAAAATATTCACCAATTAGGAGTATTTTTAATGCAATATTCCATAGCACCAGGGTTAGGAATATATGAGGTAACATAGGACATGCGAACCTCTTTAAGACACTTTTGATGGACCTTCTATAGGATTTGGGCTAGATTCTATAAACACAATATAAGCCCGCCAGTATATTCATAAAAATAACTTGAGACGTGATTTGGAATGAACGTCTTAGACTTGTCAACTCACCAAACAACTAGGAGTGGCAAAAACCAACCAAGCTTTTAAAATGAATAAGTGTTGAACTTTTGACCAAGGTTTAACTCATTGAAGCAAACCCATCATCACCCAATAGATAGACCACTAATAGTTTAAACACAATAAGACCTAAGTAACTTGAGACAAGATAGGCAATACAACTTATCCCATTTAGAATATTTCAAGGTTAATAGTATCTTTCTTTAAGCATAACTATAGCTTACCACATATCTCTGAAGACAAGATAGGGTTCTAAATGTTCATAATATTACGCGGCGACTATTTTTTTTTAAGATTAAACATTTTCCCCCTCTCACGCATAAAACAAAATCCTTTCCTATGGATTTGAGGAAAGAGGGTGGGTCACTGTGATGTGCGGCATCAATATTGAATGATGAAATTAAATAATAATCAATTAGAAATAAAAGATCTAAAAAACAACTTAAGTCAACTAGGGTTAACCAACCAAACTCACAACCCAGGTCATAAGACCGAGAAAATCCCATATAAATCATATCAAAATAAATTAAAAAGTTGCCTAGTTTCTAATAAACCGAGTGTTGAATAATGAAATTAAAAAAAATTCAATTAAAAACATAATACTAAAAATGACTAAGGTTAACCCGCCGAGCTTGTGAAATGGGTCATGAGACCATGATAATCTCATATAAAGAAGATCAAAATAAATTATAAAACTGAATTCCTAATCAAATCAAATGTTAAAGGATGATATTGAAAAAAAAATCAATAAAAAAGACAAAAAAAAAAGAAAATTTGATCATTCTGGATTAACTCGCTGAACTAGCAACTTGGGTTTAACTAGAAGAAACTAAAAGTAATTTTACTTTAAAAGCACAAGAATGTTAAGGATGAGATTTCTTTGCTTAATCTCTAAGAAGTGGAAAGTTGTTATAGGTTTGTTGGTATCACGCCCCCAAAATCAAGCATAGACATGCCCATATCATTTAATATTCAACCCTGGATAATACAAAGGTTAACCTTACAAAGTTCACCAAAAACCATAAATGCTAAACCAAAAGGTATTAAATATTTGCATCCCATAAATAATCACCTGAAAACATCAAGTCTTAAACGTAATAAAAATCATACTAAAAAGAATGTGATAAAAAATTTATTACAAGTCCTCAAGAGTATTAATAATGAATGTCCAATAACAAATCAAAATATATCATTCTTTAAACATAAATCCTTCAGCTTAGCTAACAACTTAAACTGGTAATGTAAACTTCATAGCTCAAAACTTTCTAACTCTTCTACCTGTCTAGAGAGGGAAAATAATGGAGGGTAAGCTAACCATAGTTTAGCAAGTAAAGCTCTACTTATTCCCAAACCAAGCACAAGTTTCATGTGTGTGTGTGTATTGCATTTCCAATAATAAAACAACTTATAATAAATAAATAAATAATGTTAATATCTCTTTAGTTTATAAGACATGCTGTAAAATAAGTCATTAATACATGCTTTTCCTTGGCATTCAATTTCATAAACATGACTTTACTTTCAAATGATATTCATATGATCACATTATACCTGTAACCAGGCCACTAATCGACTATTTCCAACCAATTATTGTAACTCATTAGAAGAGTCATTGTCAATTATTATAACTCATTAATGGGCCATTAGAATTAGTTCTAGTGTTGACAACCCTACTCACTTACCAGAGGTCATTACTTCATTCATGGTCATCTGGGAGTCATCACGCAATCATTTGCAAATTCATTAAAAAACAATTTCTTTCATAGATTAATTTATAAAATATTCATACAAAAATTCTTTATTATGCATTCATAAACATCACATATAAGCAAATCAATTTAAACATAGCAAGTGCTTGATCTTCTTTTAAAAAATATAATACATATTGTAAAGGAAAGATGTATAATTGAGAAAAATATTTATTCCATTTAAAAAATAATAGAGAATATGAAGGTTTATTTATTTCTCTTACTTAAATAATCAAAGTCTAAAATCTGAGCTTAAACAACCTATTTATAATCATATAATATGTTAAAGTCCATCTAACACTTTAACTACAATAATTTATCAACCACACACTATTTACTAAACTTGTTATAACTTTTTCTAGAAAATTTACAATTCCATTACTCAATTATCTTTCCATCCATATATGATTCACCTAGCAATTTCTTTTATATAAATTATAATGAGTCCTAAAATCATTGATGGGTATTGCTGTCAGATAACTTACGCATCCTTTACTATTTCATCATAACTTTCTTTATAAAAATCGGATTAATACGCTGTTTATGATGTTAGAAACTAGACATAATAAACTTTTCCTATGTATAAAATCTGGGTAAAAAACTACTTCTATTTGATATGTTTTTAGGTCGAACAAAAACCTTTATAAAAAACCTAAACTAACAATTTCTCACTTTTATACATAATACTTTCACACTATTAAACAATTATTAACCACTCTTGATGCATCTTAAAATATCATATAACCTACCATATTAATTATATCTAGTGATTCATACAAATACCATTTAAATCTCTTTAAACTTATGCATCTTTTATATAGAGTAAACCCTAATCAATCCAAAACTTTTTTAAATAAAAACGATTCATATTTCTTACCTTGAAAATAAAAAAATAAAATGAAGCCTTAATCCTTCAAGGTCAATAGTCTACACTCTTCTCAAGACTTGTTTTCTCTAAACCATCATGAATTTTATAAAACTAGGGTGAATGAACTCTAAGGTTTCATCTTTTTTTAATATGGATATAGAACTACATAAGCGTTTTTTCTTCTTCTACCTAGTACAAAATAACATTATATTTAAACTTGGTCCGCCCAAAAATATTTGGGTTGAGGTATTGTAGTTGGATTTGTTTTAAATTATGAGTTTAAGTGAGAAAATAAATATCATTGTACTTAGTTTATATATAAAAGCTTAAAGTTGTTATATTTTATGATTAGTGCTTATTTGTAAGTGTCTCTATTCTTTGCACTTGATGGTTGGAGAGAAGAGAGAAAAGATGAATTATAGGTTATTTTGAGATCTTGGGTTAGAGAGAAATTTTACATAATAGGTATAATTTTCTACTTTTTTATAGTGAATTTCTTTGATCATTTTGTCTATGGAATAGACCTAACTTGTCGAACCACGTGAATTTTCTATGTACTTTTATGTGATTGATTATGTTTGTTTTTTTATATTTCTTTACTTGTCAATTGGTTTAAAATTTTAGATTTGTTTCTATAATAAGGCCTATTTGATATTATTTGTATTATGGCTATTGTTTACCATGATATATTGTGCTACAACTATTTTATTGTATTGTAAGATAAAAACAATGTCAAGTTATTTATCATGCTAAAAATATTTAAAATAGCTAAATGGTGGCGGGATAAGTTTTATTGTGGTGATTTCAAGTAAAAAATAACAATAAATATATCTTACTAAAAATATTTTATTTATAAGAAATTGATTTTAGAAAAATAACCAATAAATATATCATACTAAAACTATTTTATTTATATTAAATTGATTATGAACTCTTAAACTTACATGCCTTTTTTTACATGAGAGTAATTCTTAACATAAAAAAAAGTTAAATATGTGACTTACACAAATTACTACATTGTTTCAATAAAATTAATGATATATAAAAAATAAAAATATAATTACTTATAACACTTGCATATTTGGTACGTGTAATTAAAAAAAGGTTAACGGAAAAAAGTTGTAATTTTAATTTAAAAAACAGGCCTTATATACTAAATAGTAGTTGTACTTTATTTATAAAAGAATATCAAATCAAATATTAATAGAATATTATTAATTTTAAACCAAAAATAAATAGATGCACAATGAGACTTTAAAAATATATAATTACGAGGGGTGTAACTCAACTAGTCAGATTCTAGATTTGCTCTCTAGAGATTATCAGTTCGAGTTTCACAAATCTCAGGGTCACTGAAGACTTACATGATCGTTAACTTCAAGGTTAATATGATTAGTCGAGGCATGCAAGCTGACCCGAACATCCTTATTAAAAAATAAAACATAAAAGTGCATTCTGGGAACATTATAAAAGAAAAATAAAAAGTCAACAATGTCAAGGGACTAAACTGATGATTTCCAAAACTAGAACAACAAAATTATAAAATAAAAAAGAACAGGGACTAAATTACAACTCACTGAAAACTTTACCATTACCATACAGCGAGTGAAATCGCATCATTAACTCAATTAGGCAGGATTTTCTTTCCCAGTCTCTCACAAAATTAGAAGAGGAAATATTCGACCTTTCACTTTTATAAAAAAAGAAAAGAAAAAGAATCTGAGAAAGAACTAGTAATTTTTGGATTTAGAGGAGAAAATAGAAGTATTTTCTTTTTTTTTTTTGTTTTGTTTCAATTTTAATTTAATTTAAGAAGAAGATTATTACTATTATTGTTATAGCAATGAATTGAAGAGGCAGGTGGTGGTGGTGGAGAGATGAGTGTGAGCCATGCATCAATACATCCGGTGGAAGATCCGACTACGACAGACGGCGGAAACAATAACGCGCCGAGAGTGAGGATGAAAGACATACAAGGGATGCCAGGCACCAAAGGCGGCCTTGCTTTGCGTCTCTCTCAGTTTATATTTGCTGCTACGGCTCTTTCTGTCATGGCCTCCACCAGCGATTTCCCTTCTGTTACTGCCTTTACGTAATTGAATTCCTTGCCTTCCTTTTTTTGTTATTTATTTTTGTTATTTGTTGTGTTTGGCTCATTTGCTTGATTTTGCTTTCATCTTTCCTTAAGAGAATTATATGAAATATTTAGCTTATTAATATCAGTTTGGTATTTTTAAAACCCTAAATTTTTTATTTGATTGCTGCTGCTGCTATGTGAAAAGCAGGGAAGATGAAATGTTTCAACGCCGTAGCAAAATTACAAGTTAGGCTCGAAAAAAGAGAACACATAATTTTATCTAGGGCTTGATTTGATCAGGCTGTGGCTGTTCATTTGGAAAAGAACACTCCTTTTCCGATACTATCTTTAGCATTTTGATTGATTTGTGTGGATCATTGGTATGAAGAAGAGAATTAGGGAAAGCACTTGAGTCACGCTGGACTTGCATTGGTATGTCATGAAGAGCATGCCTCTCTAAAGAGCTTATAATTAAATTTCACCATATAGTATCTTCAAACACTTGAGTTACACCGGAGTTGCATTGGTATGTCATGAAGAGCACGCCTCTCTAAAGAGCTTATAATTAAATTTTCACCATATAGTATCTTCAAACACTCTTTGTTTGTTTCCTTGTTACTTAATATTTAAAGCATCCTCGTTTTGTATTAGCTTGCTGTATCTGTATTTCAATGTGGTTAACAGCTTGGAAATATAAAAAGTATGTTTGACATTTTCAGGTCATTAATAAGATTTCACTGTTGATGAGTGAGTTGTTTTATCCCAACAACTGAATTAGTTGTGCTTTGGATGTCTTCTTTACGTAATCATGCTACTGAATTTTGCATATGCTACTATTAACAGGATGGGATGTCTAAGTTTTGGTTTGCGAGTCAGTTTTTATGTGAATTATGATATTTATTGTTTGATGACATCAGTTCTTTTCTTTTATAATGCGCAATATCAGCTACCTAGTTGTGGCCGCTAGCTTGCAGTGCCTGTGGAGCCTTTGCTTGGCTATTGTTGATATTTATGCCCTTTTGGTGATGCGCTCATTGCAGAATTACAGGATTGTCATAGCTTTTGCTGTTGGTGATGGGGTAAGATGACAATGTCTTTAATGTAAAACTGAATCTTAACAGTGGACATCTGGGCCATCCTTGTTCTCGCGTGTTATATATTTGCAGCCCTTATCTTTACACTCCTAAAGATAGATGCATTTTACTTGTGGCTTGTAGCAGCCAGTCTTCCTCTTACATAAGATTGTCAAGTGATTTGGACTGCTTGGTTTTGTCCCTTAAAAACTAGTTTTCCCCCTATTTATCCACTCAATTTCCTGTGCTCTATGGTTACTCCACTACCATCCCTTTTTACCCCTTCTTCTTTTC
>Ga0325405_1008282_pt1 | contig 10348 bp, 6 predicted proteins | sample PopdelMetagenome_21_FD_205663 | JGI IMG/M metagenome (GOLD analysis project Ga0325405, IMG submission 205663) | Populus deltoides microbial communities from Bellville, Georgia, United States - Xylem-Control-R2 | ecosystem: Host-associated > Plants > Phyllosphere > Stem > Wood/Secondary xylem...
GAAAGAAAGAAACATAAATAAACAAGATAAGAACATAAATGAGAAAGAAGTTAACTAAGTAAAGAAAAGGAAATGAAAGGCATAAACAAGAGATTAATATAAACAAAACTTAAGTATTACAAAAGATAAAGAGAGAGCAAGAGCATGATCTTGATCTCAAAACCAAGATGCCTAAATGCATGACAAATGCCTCCTTTTATAGGTCAAAATTTAAAACTATTGATTTGATGACTAATTGTTGAGTGGGTGGCCACATCTTAACTTGGTGACAATCCTTATCTTCTTGTCTAAACAAAAAGTCATTGCTAACGTCAGAATTTGAATAGGGTGTCCTCATGAAAGTTCTAGAAAATTGTCTCAGCTTTCCAAAAAAAATAAAAATTCAATGCATTTGGACTTCTAGAACTCGAGATATGGATTGAACACTGAACAATGTCTAGGCTGTAGGACAAATTTTGACTTCTCCATTGTTGCTAAGATTTGGACTTCCAAACAATAGAATTGAGTCTTGCACTCCACATGAATGTTTTAGGCCTATATCTTAGCTTTTTAGTCATATAAACCAAATTAAAATCCAAGATCTACAGCTCCAGATATAACCCAGTGACTGAACAGCGTTCCAGTTTGAACTGAACCAGCATCCCTTTTTTAAGCTTAACCCTCTCTTTGTCTTTTCAATTTCAGTAGTTAAACTCATCAATCAATCCTTTGATTTATGTGATAGGCTTGCATTTAAGATGAACATTTATCATAAATTAAAGGTATCTTGTAATATCAGACTTGTTATTATAAAACATGTTTTAGTTAAGGAGTTATTGATACTTCAAGTGCAAAATGATGATATAAAACCTTGATAAAAATGCACTTTTAAGTACTAATCAATTATGCACGGAGCATCTTAATGAATTTTGATTTTATCCATCTTAGCTTTGGATTTTTTTTAAGTCATTAAAGCTGCTATTATTTATATCTATTGTAAAACTAAAGAATTAGACTCAATTAGAAAAACTAAAAAGTTGAAGGGCTTATTTCCATGAAACCAAAGGGCTTCTACTCCAATCACGTGGTGTGATAACATCAGTGCCTTAGCTCTTCCATCAAATCCAATTTTTCATGCATGATCCAAACACATTGAAGTGGATTACCACTATGTCCGAGAAAAGGTGGAAAACAAAGATATCCTTCTTTAGCACATCCCCACCTCTCTACAACCTACAAATATATTTACTAAAGGACATACAACTGATTGATTCTGCTTCCTCTGGGATAAAATTTCTATAACAGATCTCCCTGCTAGCTTACGGGGGATGATAAGGATAAAGGTCAGTATAATGATAAGGATAAAGCTAAGCATGCTGAGCTTGCCGAAAAAAGACACTGAGATCTAATCCTATCGTGTTTAAAATTTTGTTTTTCTATTTATCCTTAGGTTTCCTTCTGTATGTAAACTCTTGTAAAGATAAATGTTCTGTAACAAAATTTGAATATATATATATATATATGGCTAAGAGAACGCATGCCCTCTTAAGCAATTGCAGAAATATTTTAATTCTTTTAGTATGAACAGTGAAGGTAGATAAAAAGTATCCAATTTTTTTTATATGTTTGCATCGACTCCTACGGGTTGATGATGATACCAATGAAATTGGTATCGGTAATGCGTTAAGCGGAAATAATCATGGTTGATCTTATGAAATCTTGAATGGAGGTGGATAATGGAAGAGGAAACAGTTTTTTAGTAGTTGAAGGAGAAAGAATTTCTAATGAAAACTAGAAGGTAGAAGTGAATAAAATATAAATGCATGTTTGCCTTTTTAAATTGTTGGATATTTGTGTTGCTATGTTATTGTGATATTCATATGTCAATAATATGTATTTTATTTCAGGACCATCGCATGCACGACAAAAGTAGATCCTAGCTTATGGTCATTTTCTTTAATCTAGGTTTTAGGGAGTATACCCTTGTATTTTGTAATATTACAACTTTTATATAACTTAATTTGTATAATTGATGTTTAAACTTGAATAGATGAATTTAATTTTGTAGTTTGTATAACCATATTCCATGTATGCATGTTTATATCTTTTATCCACGCACAATGATAATTGTTATTCAAGGTTTATCATAAATATTGTGGTTGACATGAATGATGATGTTTAGTCGGATTGAGACCCAGGATGATTGGGTTGAATTGAGTTAGGAGATGCGAGATATTAGAAGTGTAAACAGGTTGTATGTTGATAACTTGAGACCTCTCGATATAGGAGAGACTCTGTCGAAATTTTAGTGAAAATTTTGATAAATTTTAATATGAACATCTTTTGTGTGTGTGTGTGTGTGTCTATATATATATATATATATATATATATATATATATATATATATATATAATTTCTCTGTTTATCAGTTAACATGAGATTGTTGTTTTATCCTGGATCGAGGGATATAATTACTCTGTTTATCAGTTAACATAAGATTGTTATTTTATCCCGGATCGGGGATGTTACAATCCATCACTAAATTTCTTCCTTTTTCTTTGTTTTTATGCCTAAAAACTCCTCTTAATTAAATCTTCTTTTAAGAAACTAGTTAAACATCATCCATGTCTATCAAAATTTGAAGAAATCTCTCTATTTTAGCAAGAAAAAGATGAACAAAGCCTTCTCCTCCCTCTAGGTTGTTACAATCGAGGTTTTAAAGCCACATGGGGGTGTTTTATATATATATATATGATTTTGCCATTAGTAATGATACACGTGTTATTTTCAGTATTTTACCTGATTGTTGGTATTTTTGAAAGGACATGCAAACTCCGATTGACCTAAAATTATTACCCAATATAAATCAATATGTAAGGAGATGCCTCATAAACTTTTGACTCGATCCAACAGTCGGATTGAGAGATATACTTGATATCACAAAACTAGACAATAGGTAATTTCACGTCAAAATCTGAATTTTGAGTACTATTTTATTTACTTAAATCATCATGATTTTTAAACTAATTCATTGGGGACTCCCCTCCATAATCATCATTAGATTCGCCTTAGAGTATTCACCATTTTTGGCAACAATAACATGATTGTATGTGGGCTTATACCAGCGTTCAACATTTTTCACACATAAAATCATATATTATTTTGTTTAGAATTCCACAATATTATTATTGTATAAATATTTTCTTCTCAATTTATAAAAAAATTTTCTTTAAATAATTATTTTATTCGATTGGAGAATTTACACAATTCATCATTGGGTTGATATTTTCAATTTATTACGTTTTCTCATCTAAAATTTAAGTTAATTTCCTGGAAATGTTCATCCTAAATCACCATAATTTTTCTGCTAATTAATCATTTTCCACTAAGAACTACCTATTTAACATGGATTTACCGATTTTTAGGATGGAGGTTTACATTTGAGGTAACATATGGGTAAGAAATAACCAATAGTGAGGAAAAATGGTATTGTACTAACAATTTATGTGTAAGTGTAGGTGAGTAATGTGTTGGATTAGATTTATTGAAAATCACAATTTTACCTTGACATGCGTGACAACTAAAGAAAATTTACGGGGAACTAGGTCAAAGCCCAACTTATTTTTTTCAAAGTTGGATCAAGAGGTTAGGGCATTTCTCAATCTACTTTGGTTGAGCTTAAGTGAATTGACTTAGTCAACCTATTTAGGCAAAGCCTAAGTAGACTAACATGGTTAGCCTATTTGGGCTTTATCTTATATGACCTAACACTTGAGGGATTGGAATGAATGGTTAAAAAAGAAGTGTGGATTGAACTAAAGGAGAAGGGAGAAAATTGGCTGGCGCGTGAAACACACATACCTGTCATATTTGGTAGCACATGTGGCTCACGCTTGATCCTGATGGTGACCTTTCTTGGTATATATGGAATCATCTCGTTGAGATGTTTATGATGGTGTCGCATGGGCATTGATCGGAGCTCCGATGTGTCTCTAAAGTCCTATTATTTCTTTCTTTCTTTTATCTCTTCCATTCATGAGAATTGTGCCCCCTTTGTTTGTCTCCATATTATCCTACTTTTATAGCATCTTTTGCTATTTTATCAATCCAGCAACACCAAAGGCACATGAGCCACTAATTGCCTTTATGAGATGCGCATATATGGCCCACTCTAATCAATATTGATGACCTTCTTTGGTATTATTATATTTGTCTTGTCAAGATTTTTTTTATGGTACTGATGGTATCGTAAATGGAGTTTCGATGTGCCTTTGGGATCTTTTTCTTTCTTTCTTTCTTCTCTCTTCTTATTCTAATTTGTGCTAGACCATTTAATAATATCTTTGAAATGTTGCATTTTCTACTAGTGACATCTTAAAATGTCATGTTTCTTAATCGCGACATGTACCGAACTATGCTATTTCACCAAAAAATAATTTAAACTATGTTATTTTGTCAATTTTTTAAAACCATGCTAATTTAAAAGAAAAAAATTAAATATAAAAGATTTGAATTTGTTGGCATATAATTGGTATGTGATATATAAAAATAATTTTTAAAGTGAGACAACAATTTGTATTTTTATATATAATTAACAGAAACTTCTTTATAGGATTGCTACAATAAAATTATTATTTTTCCTTTTGGTTGAAAAATTGAAAGCTTTAGTGCTACGGGCAATTTTATCTTTTGCAATGGCTCATTTGTCATTAAAATATTGTTAGAGGGTATATTCATCTTTTTAAAAAACTTTAAATAGTAAAATGATTTATTTACCCTCAAGGTAAAAACAAATCTTAGAATTGTTACCCAAAGATTTTTTTGTGTTTTCGTTTCTTAAAGTACAGTTAAAGTATGAGTTTTCCCTTGGAAAAAAGAAAAAAAAATAAGATACGTATTTAAAGGCATTTTGTTCTTTCACATGGGCTTTTGTTTGTAATTTTCAAACTCATAAAGGACATTTCCATATTTTTACATTGGATAATTAATTTCTTATATAAAAAAATTGTTGGCATGTGCTCATTACGTGCCAACGAATAGGAAGCGTCTGCACTCGATAGCTAAAGATGTCCTTTTGTCTCATCGTTGGAAACTCCACTATGTTCTTTCTTTACTAGAGTGATGTGTGATGATGAATGATAAGTGGTTTGTCACTAATGATCGTTTCTTTTTCCCTTTCTTTTCTATTTCATACATAAAAAAGTACACATTTGTCCTATTTGTTTTTTATATTTAATTTTAGTCTTTATTTTATTGATTTTTTATTTTTGTTCTTAATTATTTTATAAAATTTTTATTGCTTTCAATTTAGTCCTTCAATTACAATTTATCATATATATATATATATATATATATATATATATATATATATATATATATATATTTTCAATTTGGTCCTTATTCTTTTGATTTCTATTTTTTTTTCTTGACTCTTTTGTTAAAGTTTTGTTGGTTTTCAATTTCATTCTTCAATTAAAGTTTATGTTTTATTTTTTTTCAATTTGACCTTGATTCTTTTGATTTTTTTTTTTGTTAAAGTTATTTTTCTTTTTAATCTAACTTTCCAATTAAAATGTTTTTGTTGACTTGTAATTTATTTTTTATTTTTATTTTCACTATTATTCTTTTAATTATAATTTTTTTTTGTTTTAAGTCCTTTTGTGTAATGAATTTTTTTTTTCTTGATTTCATCATTTGATATTTGATTTATTGGGGATTGGGCTTAGTAATTTTTTCATGTGTGGTTCTTCCAATCTAATGACCCGAGTCACGAGTTTAAAAAGTTAATGTGGTTAGACATTGTTTTTTTTTGCTTATTTTCTTTTATGATTTTATTGTTCTATATTATTTTTTTAAAAAAGATTGGTTTTGTGGTTATCTTTAATTTCTTTTTTATCGGTTTCTCTCGGTCTCATGACCTCGACCACGAGTTTTGCATGCCTTTAATATATAAAGAAATTATTCTCATTCTTCGATATACTTTTTATATAGATGAACTTTATTTGAAAAAACATATTCATTTTTAAATTGTATTTCTAATATATATGGCCTTACATGATATTGTTTTTATCTTTTTTATTGAATCAATTTCATGTGTGTTTCTATTTCTATTATTTTTTTATTGATTTTAATAAATAAATTTATTAAACATAACCAGGTAAATATCTCATTTTGATAGATCAAATATCTTGATCTTGTTCTATCTCTTAATTTTTTTTTGTTTCTGTTTTAATTATTGTTAATTATTTGTTTTTATTATTTATTTATATAGATGATTATTGATTTATTTAATTAGATATTTGCGTAAATTTTTTAATTTACAAATAATTTTTTTATGTAAAAAACACATGAAAATAGCCTACATGTCCACTTAAAAAAAACATTTACAACGCGCAATGATGGAGCGCATGTCAAATATCTTATTTTGGTGTATCAAATATTCTTATTTTCATCTATCTTTTAATTGTTTTAATTTTTCTTTTAGTTATTATTAATGATTTTTTTTTATTTACTTACATGATTATTATTTATTTAATTAAATATTTATATTTATTTTTTATATTTATTTATAATTTTTTTATATAAAAAATATATTTAAATAGTTTATATATCTTTTTAAAAATACAAAAAAAAAACCTTACAAGCAGCAGCAATGATAGAGCGCAGTTCAAATAGTTGCTGTGATTATAAACTTGAACATTAAAAAAAATACGAAATACAAATAAATGGCTAAGAAACACCCCCCTCTCTAACGGTAATGTGAACGAAATGACCCTACCCGCCCTCAAATCCACCACGGAAACAACCACCACTCTTCCTCACCATCCCAACACCAAACAACCACTGTACACCACCCATCATCAAGACCTAACCCGACCCATTAACCTCAATAGATCCAATTGTTTCATGGACCTCTTCAATTTCCCGCCATTGACGCAGTGGTCAGTTGCACCAAACCGCCACGCAGTTCACTCAAATGCGTCTCTTAGAAATCGATCTCAATCATCTCAATGTCATAACTCTTCTTTCAGTTGTACAGATTTTCCTTCAGAAGGGAAAGCTTTTGGCTCCTCGCTTCACGCGTACGTGCGAAAACTGGGCTTGGATACGTGTAATTTGATGGTGGGTATTTTATTTTCATTGAATATTCATTAAAAATATTTTTAAAAATAATTTTACATATTATACTTATATATACATAAAATAATTATTAATATTACCATAAAATATTCTAATCTAATTTAAAAATCATTTCAGTAACTTCATTTAAAGAGAATTTCATTTTTTTTAAAAAGTAATTAAAACAATTAAATAAAAACAAATAGGGTGAAGGGCTAAAAGAATCAAGCCTAAGCATGCAATGTTCTTTTTTTTTTTTCAAACTCAAGTGGACCACGTTCACTTGTGTAGGTAATGTTTCATTCATTACAACAAATTTTTACCACCTGAGATGACCAAAAATTTAAGATTCGTTTATTTTGGACCCCAAAACCCATATTTAAACCTTTTTTTTTTCTTTAAACATCTAAAAGTTTTACTAACCTTAACAATCTTATTTTCAACACAAAAACAACAGTAAATAAATTAAATGAGAATAAAATAATCTTATATAAATAAAAACAAAAAAAATCTGAAACTCAATTATCAGTAAATAACACGTTGAAGGATGAAATGAAAATAAAAATCAATTTTCAAAAAGAAAAAAAATTAGAGTTAACCTGCTATATAAAACAATGGATATTAATTCTTAAGTAAACAAAATGATGAAAGATGAAACTGAAAAAAAATCATTCAATTAAAAAAAATATAAAAAAACTCAAATCAACCCGAATTAACTCGATTAATCCATGATATGAGATATGAGATCAAGAAAAACCCGTAAAAGGAAAAGTAGCAAAAATTAAGAAGCTCAAAGCTCAATAATCTAATGTCGAAAGATGAAATTAAAAAAAAAAACCTAAAAAAATCAAAGTTAACTCGAGTTAATCTTCAAAACAGTGACCTGGGCTATGAGACTGAAATTATCCTATAGAAATCAAACACGAAAAAATCACGAAGTAAAATTCATAATCATGAAAAAATTTAAAACAAAATAAATATCAATTAAAACAATAAAGACCGAATGCAATATAAGAACTAAATGAAAAAAAAATGAGACACTAAATTGAAAAATAAAAAAATCAACAAAATGATAAAAAAAATTCAATAGAATAAGGATCAAATCAGATAAAAAATAAAATTAAATAAAATATTAAGGGAAAATTTTGAAAATGAAATCAAGAAAAAAAAAAAGCAATCAAAAGAATTAAGACCAAATTAATAAAAAAAATGCTTAGGGATAAAATTGAAAAAAAAGAGTTCAATAAGCATTAAAACCAGAAGAAATAGTAATCAAAAGAATGAGAACCAAAATTGATATAAATACAAATTGGATGACATTTAATTTTTTTTGGAGGGTTGATATGAAATTCAAGACGATAAGAGAGAGAAGATAGAAGAAAAGGAAAAAAAAATCCATCGAAGCCCAATTGCTACTCCTCCATGCACACGCGCCTTACCACTATGCAGAGGATGGTGTTAGGGATGTGCAAAAAAACTAAAAAACCAAAAAATTGAATAAACCTAGAAAACCAAAAAAAATTAATCGAAAAAACCGAACAAAAAAAAACCAATTAAAGAATTGTTAGAAAAAATCTCAGTTCGGTTCGGTTTTGTAATGTAGGAACCGGTTAACCCAAACCGAACCAAACCGGTTCAAATAGAAATAAAAAAACCGGTACTATAAATACCTTCCAAACCCATCTACAGTTCTACATTTTAGTCTCTTCTTCTAACCTAGCCGCCCCCCCCACTCCCTCTTGATTAAATCTTCATCTCTTTTATATTCTCTCCCATCTATAGCTTTATATTTCAGTCTCTTCTTCTAACCTAGCAAACCTAGTCGCCACCTCCCTCGCTCCCTCTTGATCAAATCTTCATCTCTATTCTCTCCCATCTACAGATCTGCTTTATGTCTCAATCTTTCTATCTCTAAATCAAAACTAGCAGTCGCTCCTTCAAGTTCTTTGTTTCTCCAAGTTTGATGAGAAATTTAATGCTGTCTATTCTCTTTTCTAAATAGTTTTTTCTTTTTTTTTCTTTTTAGTTTTTATCAGTTTATATTAACCTATTTTGTTAAACTTTTAAGGTGAACTATTCAAGAGAACCAGATGCACTTTTAATGTCCATGGTTGCGCGCCTCAATAGTTGATTTTTTTCTTTGCAGTTTATTCTCACTTGGTTTCTGAGAAAATACAAGCACTAAAATGTTGAAGGCATATGGTTTACTTGACAATAATATTAAAATAGCATCATCTTTCCTTTTGTGTTTGTTTTTGTGAATGCTGGGAGAGAGACAGTTGATGCGTTTTATTTCAATTTCAAGGACTCTTGCAGATTGTATTTCTTTAGTTTTATCAGAGGCATTGTTTTCTTGGTTTAAGTGTTATTTGCTGTACAATTTTATTTTGGATTTTGATTAGAGTTGATTGGTCTGAGAAAACCACTGGGTGCAATTAAAAGATATTTCTCCTGTCATTTGAGATAAATCCTGGTAAAGGAAAGTTAAACAATGAATATAGGTTTTTTTATATCGATTACAAATTTACAAGCCTTTTAAATGACCCCATCAAAAGTCATAAAAAACCAAAAAAATTAAACTGGTTTTTCTCTTCAATTAACCGAACCAAACCTAACCGAAACTGGTCGATTTGAACTGGTTTCGGTTCGGTTCAGATTTTTTTAAAAAAATTGGTTTGGTTAGTTTTTTTAGATGAAAACCGAACCGAATCGAAAATGATTACCTCTAGATAATGCGACACTTCCAACGTTATTGTGAAGGCAACATTTGACCACCAATAAAAAATGTTTGACGTCCACTAGGAGATACTAGGAGATACAACACGTATTATTAAAAAAAGTGCTAGTGTCTCCAACCCACTGTTGCACAAACCAACAAATTTTTGCATTATAAGTATCTTTATATTAGTGAAAATATTAATTTACCTTTTATTAAAACTAATTTTCCCTCATTTCAAGTAACTTATAACTAAAAGCCATCATGAAATTACTAAGAAGCTCTTAAATATATATTTTTTTAATATTAAAATATCCGCAAATCCTATTTTTAAAAAGTTTGCTTTGAAAGTCATTAAAGTTATTTCAAATTATTAAAAAAATATGCACACATTAATTTATCCCCCATCAATGAACTAATTACCTCCAATATTAGTTATTTTTAGAATAACCAAATGATTATTTTACAATTTTAATCTACAGTAAATTGTGTAGTTTTTGTTTTTTATTTAATTTTAATACACTGATCTTCCGT
>Ga0325405_1008283_pt1 | contig 10347 bp, 3 predicted proteins | sample PopdelMetagenome_21_FD_205663 | JGI IMG/M metagenome (GOLD analysis project Ga0325405, IMG submission 205663) | Populus deltoides microbial communities from Bellville, Georgia, United States - Xylem-Control-R2 | ecosystem: Host-associated > Plants > Phyllosphere > Stem > Wood/Secondary xylem...
TATATAGATTAATTATATATATATATATATATATATATATATATATATATATATATAAAAAGAAAATAAAAAAAATAAAAAATTTAGCAAGCATAAAAACAATTAAAGAGGTGATATGTGACTAACATAAACATTTTAAACCCCTTCTTCAATAAACTTAAAATGATAAGATAAGAGAGAATAAAGAATAAAGAATAAAAAAGGAATATCAAGTATGAATTTTAGATAGTATAAAACAATAAAGAAAGAGAGGGAGAGGGGGGAAATTAAAAAAACACACACATAGAGGGATGGGGAGAGAGAAATGTGCAAAAGAAAGAGAAAAAAGAGAAAAAATCTTTTAGTAAAAGAGAGAAAATGAGAAATTTTTAGGGAAGAATGAAATGAAGTGAGAAAAATGAAAAAGATGTGTAAAGAGAAATAAAGAAATATAGAGAAAGAAAAAGAAAAGAAATGAAAAGGCAAAGAAAACCTGTCTTTTTCCCTCCTTTAACCATAACAAACCCAAGCCATACCTTGCCACCAATTCAACCTTCACCACCATTTGTCAATCAAACTATCACCTTATCTCTCTCCATACATCAATCATCATACTACCTTTCTTTCTCTTCACTGTCAAAGAACCAATTCAACCTAATAGCTTAAGCTATTGGGTAGAGATAGTTCTTTGACATGGTATCAAAGCCCTAATGACCAAGCGATCACGAGTTCGAATCTCATAATCTCTATTTATTTGATAAAAATTAAGTACAAGATAGTGTGGGCCTGTGTAAGTTTCAAGCCCAAAGGGCTTTCACTTGAGGTAATATGTTAAAGAATAATATAAATCATATCATAAGACCTCACCTAACAGCTTAAGCTATTGGGTTGAGATGGTTCTTTGACACTCACCAACGACCACCTTTATCTTTTTCAAGTCTATAACCATTATAAACATATTGACCTCATCTTCAACAGCCACCAACCATTTATTATTGTCTATAATAGCTCAAACTCCATCACACTAGCATCTTTACCAGCCAAAACAACAACATATAAAAATGAGAGAGAAGACTAAGAGAGAGGAGAAAAAAATTGAACCTTATACTAGCTAAATCTCCTTCATCGAGTGGTGTTTAATCTCACCTCTAGCATATGAATAACAAGAGAAGAGAGGAACACTTGATCTTTCACTAGACATGCCACCTCACCTCATTAACATGTGTAATCACGGGCCACCGTCCAATAATGTTGGTGGTGCATGAGATACAATTGCTAACACTATACAGTTTGCCACTACTACTAGTCATTATTCCAGGTGTTCTAGTCAACCTCAACTCTAGAAGGTCGATTCCAAACCCCAAATGCATTTTATTGATTATTTTAAATAATTTTTAACATGTTATTGATTTTTTTTTATGAAATTTATGATTAAGAGTTTGATTGTGGTTAATTTTAATATGTTATTGATTTTAATGCATTTTGTGATGAGGTCAACATTATTATGTGGTGACCCTGGGGTATAATGCTGTTGAGAATTTATTTTATGGTGAAATAAGGTCGGAATCAATACTCTGTGATGGGGTTAGGAGTATTGATTTGCAACACGTTTATCTAAGGTGTAATGATTTAGTCTCGATGTAAAATTTAATATGTGTTGATGTGTTTTTGAATTTGTTATATTGTGTGGATGTTATTTTTATTATGTGATGGTGATTTTTTTGTTATTTGTGTAGATTTTTTTTTTTGTGATGATGTTATTTTTGACTTCTTGTGTTATATTATTATAGATGATATTGGTCGATAATGGTGTAACACTTAACATAATGCCCTTACCATGATAAAAAAAGATTGGTCATAATGAATCTAACACGCTTCTCTCGATTCCATCAAAGATTGATGATATAAAGGCTGAGGTTCACAACTCACTGATTGAAGTCAATTTAGAAACTAAAGATGAACCTAGACTAAACTATGTAAGTGAAAATTTGTTAGATGACTATCATGAGAGTCTGGTATCATTACTTTATACTTATAAAGATTATTTCGCTTGAGACTATGATGAGTTGTCTATGCTAGACAAAAGCTTGGTTGAACATCCATTTTTAACCGTTAAGGTTAGAAAATATTGTAGTATAATTATAGTTTTACACATATAACCACCAAGAGGAGGAGCGCACGAACAAGAACTATAGATTGTGTTAGGATTCAGGATGTAAAATCCTTATAACCCATATACAATTTATATAAGACTAGTGTTTTATAATTCATGTGAAGCTCGATCTCTATAACATTTTAAAAAAATCATCTAGTAGTTGGAAACGATGGCCAACCCCATCAACACATATATTTTTCTTTGCAAATTTTTAGATAGCTCTACACTTTATCTTTCTTGCAATTTGCTTTCATAAATTACAACTTTCTTTTACTTATCACAAAGTTCATCAATAGATTAACATGTCTAATGAGACAAATTATTGATCGATTATTAATTGATCAATAGATTAACATAACCAATGAAACTAATTTATTATTTTACTAAATTGGCATGCATGTTGAGATAAATTATTGACCATTATTGGTTATTTACATATCAATAACACTCAAGAAATCTTTCATCTCGTACACGAGTCAAGTCCATTCAAACACAACTACTCCTCAAACAAAAGTATCTAATCATTTAACTGTGATATCTATAACTTAGAGTCTAACTCTTTTGTTCAATTATGAAAAAAACAGAAAAAACCATATGTTGATCTAGCCACTATTGTGAGTTTCACAGTATTTGATGAGATTTATTTATTCTTATTTATGATGTCTATCTGTTTAAAAATTTTGGAGTCACCACACTAACCATTACTGATGGTGTGGCTGGTCACCTGAATCTACTTATTTTAACTAATTATTATTTAGCTAAAAACAAACATTATCTGGTTCGCAAACAATTAATTATAAGCTTGGGAGCAAGGTTGTCAAAAACGCTTTTTTGACACGACATGGAACATACAATTTAAACTCGAAACGTAAAATCGTAAAATCACAAATAAAATATTTTAACTAAAAATCATAAAATCACAAGTAAAATATTTTAACTATATTGCAAGATCCAGTCAAGTAGTAAATAATAATATAACACAATTAAAATGAAAGTGAAATAAACAATACAAATGTCCAAACACCTTAAAATACATAATTCAAATAAAAATTCATATATATATCCATAGAATTTCATTATAGGTATATAACTATAAAATAAAAATAAAAATATTATCATCAATATTAAATTAAATAATATAAAAATAAAATAAACATTATGTATCAATGAATAATAATAAATGAATAATTAGGCAAGATATATAATCTAAGATTAGGGTGGATATTGTCGATAATAAGCAGCCTTAAAGAGAAACAAGCTGGAAGCAACTAACTTGCGCTCTTTCTTCCCATGCATCAAGGATTTTTGAGGTATAATCTGAGAATAACGATTTAGTATATGATTTCCCCCATGTTGACTACAGTTGTGGTCTTGGTAAATGGAGACCTTTTCTTTTCTTTTTAAATAGGAATTATGTTATGTAATGTGGTGCTAGGTGTGCAAGGCTAGTGTCCACAATTAGTAAACATTATGTGTTGGGTGGGGGAGTGGCTGACTGGGAAATGGAAACTTGTGAGAAAAGAGAGTGCTGAGTCAGCACAACAATTGAGCAATTCTTTTAAATTTCACGTGAAATTGTGAAATCGTGATATCGGTACGTGTTTACTGTTTTTTACGAGTTTGTACGATTTTATGCGAGTTTGACCGGGTTTGACCGATTTTACTAGTTTTCGAGTTTTAAACCCGATTTTACATGTTTTATATGTTTTGACAACCATGCTTGGGAGTTTGTTTATACATATAGAAGTTTATAACACCTTTAGTGCCTAAAAACATTGGTGTCCAAGATTATTTTGACATCATTTAAAATTATTTGCTTTTCAACTATTTATTGAATAAAATAAAAAAAAATATCTTATTTAAAGTTAGAAATACATATTTTATTTTATTGACAAGAATGATTTAATTAATATTGAAAGAATATTTTACTTGTTTACTATAAAATATTTATGAAACATATATCAATTCGAAAATTCTTTACTTTTCTAAAACTTTTATATATTTAAGATAACAGCTTTTCCAAGTGAACAATAGAGATTTCTTAAATTTATATATTTAAAAATACAACAAAGCCTTAACAAAAATCACATAAATAAGCAATGCAACTTAACTTTGGTAGGGTGTACTAGGGGTAATATTGTCCTCTCTATATATAATCAATCTTCTTATCCAGACTCTAAATATTAGTTAGGATTTATAATGACTAAAATACTAGGTGGCAAATCCAAACCTTTTAAACCATAAAAGGGCAAGAATTCCTTGTTTTTTCCACACCACCAAAATCATGATCCAGAAAGATAATCACCGTGACACCGCACTCGTGCGACACATACTCTTCCCTTTTCTTTTACCTATAAATACCCTTAAATGCTAGCAAGCTCCCATGAACACACCTTCATATCCTTGCATGATCTCATAAGCTTAACTCAATGTGTGGATCAAAACTTGTTTTATGAAAGATCTTTGATAAAATGATTTCAAAAAATTGAACTTGCTTTTGATTTAAAAAAATAATTTGATATTTGTCTAAAATAATGTTTTTGCATCCTGTTTATAGAATGATAAATGAATTAAAAATTTAATCATGCAATTCCTACCCTAAGGTGATTAACAAAAAAAAAAAATATATATATATATATATATATAATAAAACAAAAACGTGAAAAAAAACACATTAATTAACCAAACATCATGTTTCTATGTTTCTTTATTTGTGTTTTAACATTATACATAATGGTATGTAGTGGATTCAATTGTCTTGGAATCATAAAATTAAGTTCTTTACAAGTTCAAACCATTATAGTGGACGAGGTAAAAATGTATTGGTTCTAACCGCTCATGCTTGAAATGAGAGAGAGAAAAAACTATCTTTGTTATCCCTTTCATATTCATGTATTTATTGTAGTTCCCTTTAAGCCCGAGATAAATTTTCTTCATAAAAATCTTGACTTAGATCACACTCTAGACTAGAGGCAAATAGGAGCTTAGTTATTGAGAAAATGATGTTATAAATCCAATAAGAAAAGAGCCCAAGAAACTCAAATATCGCGGGCTGAAAAAAAAAAACTTAAATGACAAATGATGCTTCACCAGAAAAAAAAAACAAGTCAAAGAAAAACAACAAGCAAACACTGAAAGATACAACAAGGTAGACAAATGGTAGTGATCATAAGTTTTTGAAACCTTGAAACACTTTTTGATCTTATGAGTCCCTATCTTTCATAGAAGTAGAATTGGTTACATTACATGCTGCTACTTTAGAAGCTAAGTGCCTTCAAGATTTGTTAACTAATATACCATTTGTTTCTAAAACAATACCACCTATATTAATACATTATGATAGCTGAGCTATTATAGCTAAGGTGTGTTTATTTTTGCAATTCAGTCTATTTTTTAAAGTACTTTTCAAACTGCTTTTCCCTAAAAAATATATCAAATCAATTCTTTTAAGGTTATTTTCAATTATTTTGATGTGTTGATGTAAAAAATAAAAAAAAATATCATCTTGATGCATTTTCAATTGAAAAGAATTTTTGCAAAAACACTTTGCACCACATTACCAAATACACATTAAGGGAACGTTTGGGAACGCGGTTGCAGCTGCGTTCCCAAAAAATTTAAATTTGTTTTTACTAAAATTTAATATGGTTTGTATGTTTTTGATCGTTTTGATGTGTTGATGTCAAAAATGATTTTTAAAAAATGAAAAAACATCATTGGCATGCATTTTGGCATGAAAAGTTATTTGAAAAGCACCCGCAACTACACTGCCAAACACACTCTAAGACTAAGAGTAAAAACTTTAATGAAAGAATAAGACATATGACTATTAGATAAAAATCCATTAGACATTTGATATCTCATGGTGTTATTTCTTTGGATTTTATCAAGTATAGAAATAACATTACGGATTCGCTCACTATAGGTTTGGCATGCCAACAAGTTATTCAATCATTGAAGAAAATAGGATTGAAGCCCATGAATTAATCACCAATAGTAGAAACTTATCTTCAAATATATGATGATCCCATGAATGAAGTATGTGAAAATAAAATTGTTGAGTGATTGTCATATATATTTTGCGAGGTAGTCCTAGGTCCTATTTGTATGATAATGTACTCTCTAATGTGATGATTAGAAATAATTAATCTCTAAAAGAACATAGAGGAAAAATAATTTGTGGTATGTTGGTCACAAAACATCCTTGAAGGATTCACTTAAGTGAGTGTGGTGGTGGAGTTGTCATTGTAAGAGCTTAGGCTACTTTTTAAAGACACTCATAAAACAAGATATTTATGCATGACCGAAAAAAACACAACACTAATAAGACCTTAAAATCACCCATATGTTGTGCATGTAATAAGTTTAAAATTGGACCAAAAATCTTAGTTCAAAATATCTAAATTACTATGTTTCTTCAAGTTGAAACTTATTAACACTAAATATAGGTTCAAAACCTAAAGGTGCCTAATACCTATAATACAAAATTAATTGCTCTCTTTTATTTTATTCATTATACATATGAAAATTATATCAAATCAATTCTTTTAAGGTTATTTTCAATTATTTTGATGTGTTGATGTAAAAAATAAAAAAAAATATCATCTTGATGCATTTTCAATTGAAAAGAATTTTTGCAAAAACACTTTGCACCACATTACCAAATACACATTAAGGGAACGTTTGGGAACGCGGTTGCAGCTGCGTTCCCAAAAAATTTAAATTTGTTTTTACTAAAATTTAATATGGTTTGTATGTTTTTGATCGTTTTGATGTGTTGATGTCAAAAATGATTTTTAAAAAATGAAAAAACATCATTGGCATGCATTTTGGCATGAAAAGTTATTTGAAAAGCACCCGCAACTACACTGCCAAACACACTCTAAGACTAAGAGTAAAAACTTTAATGAAAGAATAAGACATATGACTATTAGATAAAAATCCATTAGACATTTGATATCTCATGGTGTTATTTCTTTGGATTTTATCAAGTATAGAAATAACATTACGGATTCGCTCACTATAGGTTTGGCATGCCAACAAGTTATTCAATCATTGAAGAAAATAGGATTGAAGCCCATGAATTAATCACCAATAGTAGAAACTTATCTTCAAATATATGATGATCCCATGAATGAAGTATGTGAAAATAAAATTGTTGAGTGATTGTCATATATATTTTGCGAGGTAGTCCTAGGTCCTATTTGTATGATAATGTACTCTCTAATGTGATGATTAGAAATAATTAATCTCTAAAAGAACATAGAGGAAAAATAATTTGTGGTATGTTGGTCACAAAACATCCTTGAAGGATTCACTTAAGTGAGTGTGGTGGTGGAGTTGTCATTGTAAGAGCTTAGGCTACTTTTTAAAGACACTCATAAAACAAGATATTTATGCATGACCGAAAAAAACACAACACTAATAAGACCTTAAAATCACCCATATGTTGTGCATGTAATAAGTTTAAAATTGGACCAAAAATCTTAGTTCAAAATATCTAAATTACTATGTTTCTTCAAGTTGAAACTTATTAACACTAAATATAGGTTCAAAACCTAAAGGTGCCTAATACCTATAATACAAAATTAATTGCTCTCTTTTATTTTATTCATTATACATATGAAAATTATATATTCCTTTAAAGTTTCACTATACTTTCTTTCTTATACTTTATTAACTCAAATTAAAAAATAAAGATAATTAAAAGGTTTGAAGAATTTTTATTGCATCCAAAAATTCTAACAGATTGTTATATCTTGAAAGAGAAGTGTATTATATGCAAAATTATCCTTGTACAAATAGAGCTATTGCGTGCTATAATTTCAGGCTTCTTCTAAATCCTTATTCTTTCTTATATTTACTTTTAGTTCTAATTAATTTTATTATTATTTTTAATTGCTGACTCATTTACAATTAAATATTGGTTGCATTTGTTTTCTCAATTCCTTTCATTTTATTTTCTAACAATAATTAGTATGGAGATTTGAAAAATTAAAAATTGGATATATTTGAAGTTGTAGGCTTCTAGAAAGGGTTTTGTTGCCAAAAGAACAAGTTAAACCTTTTTTCAAGGATTTCGTTCTCCATTGAAAATTATTGATAACATCATAGTAGCATACACATTCTCACTCTCTCTCTTCTTTTCTCTCTTAATTTCTAAACTATTCATTTCTTAATTGATTGTTATCAAGTGATTGATATTTATTATATAGTTTATCATTAGCATTCAATCATTTGTTTTTTTATATCTAAAATAAAAAAGTTGATATCATGACCAAAAATGTTTTCTAGCATTGTTTTAGTAAACTAAGATCCTATGGTTGAATGGATTATTAATAAACTAGATATTGTATAAAATAATTTATCTCTATTTTATTAGAGTATAATATAAATTCATTCTTTGGACTTCATTTAATAGTTCAAATTCTAAGGTTAAAATACTTATTTGATATAGTATCTAAACTTTAAGACCAATTAATCAGGAGTTCAATTTCACTATCATTATTCTATCTAATTAAATTAATAAAATTAAATACAATATATTAATAGACTTATACAAGTTTTAAATTTAAAAAACTTTCACTTGAAGTGGTGTATTAAAAGTGGCTAATAGTTCATCAATTATTTTTCACCCCTAAATCCTAAAAAATCCAAAAGTCCCAAGAATTTAAACAAATCGAAAAACATTTTGCTATTTTATTCATTTTGTACAATTTAAACATTTTGCTATTTTATTTATTTTGTACAATTTTCAACTTGTTTAATATACTTTCTTTGAACAATGAAGAAGAAGAAGAATCAAACCCATAAAAAGAGAATAAAATAAGAAGAAAATAAAGAAGAATTTAAAAGTAGAAAAATTCATGAGCGGGGTCAAAAGCAAAAAACAAATATGAGATAAGTTTTAAATCAAAAAGAAAAATCAACAGAAGAAAATGTGATTAGAAAAAAAATTGATAAAATAAAATTGTTGTGACAAAATTGGTTTTAAATAATTGAATATCAATCAAGCAAAACAAAACAAAAAAAAAATGAAAGTTTTCAAAACATAAAATATTTTAGGGAACATATCAAAAAGTTTGAAAAAAAATTCAATGGATCCTTTTTTTTATTATTATTCAAAAAACTTCTCATTAAGGATATAAATATAACTTGTGATCCCACATATACACAAAAAATGACACATAAAAATCAAAAACAAAATGTCCCGCCCGCACTCTCCCCTAAATCATAACTCCCCTCCCTCACCTAAATCATCACTTACTTCCCTCCTTTCTTTCCCTTTCCTTTTCTTTCTTTCTTTCTTATTCTTATTCTTTTTTTTTTTCTATAATTCTTGTTCCACTCATCCACCATAGCTTATTTCTATCTAACTTGAATCTCATCATTTATCTCCTTTCTCTCTCTTTTTCTCCTTCTTTTTTCCCTCCCCACCCACCACCTTCTTTTAATCATTTAAGCCACAAAACTTTTGAATAACAAACAAAAAAGAGATAGTATAAAAAAAATAACTATAACCCATCAAAAATAAACTGATGGTAACAACCACTAACATAGGTGTAAAAAGAGAAAAAAAATCAAAGTTAAAACAACTTTAACACCTTTCATTTCCTAGACTCGACTCTTACTATCCTTAGCACTAAAAAACATCTTTGGTCTTTTTTTCAATGCAGACCCCAATGCCACTTCATAAGCCACATATGCACTACAATAAAATTTCATTATCACCACACCTAACTAGAATCCTATCAGCTCTCCACCATCAACCAAAGATATCATCTTTCATTTCATTTGAGTCCAAATTTTATACTTAATTTTTTTAGTTTATTTTCTTCTACTTCTTGGCTTTTTTTTTCTCTATGGGGCCTTGTTCAAAGAAATATGGAGGGTTGTTTTCAACATCTCTTAAGAAGTTAGAAGGATAGGTTATAAGGATTATTAGTTTGTCCAAAAAAAAAAAGAAATATATATATACATATATTGATTTTTATTATTTAATATGGTTTGTTCAAATTATTGATGGTGTGAACTTTTAGTTTTTTAGTGTCATCCTTCATTTTGAAGTTGTCATTTGTGTTTTAACGATTATTCAATTCGTTTCGACACTAAATTTTTATTTTTTTCATTTTAAACTTGTTGTTTATGTTAAATGCTTTTGAGTGCTTTTTAATTTTGTAGTTCATGTTTTTTGTCATTTGTTTTTGGTTTTC
>Ga0325405_1008284_pt1 | contig 10347 bp, 6 predicted proteins | sample PopdelMetagenome_21_FD_205663 | JGI IMG/M metagenome (GOLD analysis project Ga0325405, IMG submission 205663) | Populus deltoides microbial communities from Bellville, Georgia, United States - Xylem-Control-R2 | ecosystem: Host-associated > Plants > Phyllosphere > Stem > Wood/Secondary xylem...
ATGAAAACTGGATTAGCTAATAAATCACATTGATTAGTAAAAGAAGGAAGACAAAAGAAGAGGACAAGATCTCTGTAACAGGTCAGGATCTGTTGCGTAGAGTGTGATTGGTAGTGTAGTAGTGGTTGTTTTTTAAATAGTTTTTCGTACCGAAATACATGTCAATTATGTTTTTTTATTTTTTAAAAATTATTTTTAACATCAGCACATCAAAACGATCCAAAAAATACAAACCGCACTCAATTTTAACAAAAAAAAAAAATTTAAAATTTGATGAAACGCAGGTTAAAATGCACAGCCAAACACTCTTTACCAGGGATCAAATGTAACATTTTGGATAATCCTGATGTCTGCTTCTACCATTTCTTTTTTTTTTTAAAAGGTTAAGAGTATATTTTGGAATGCGGTAGCGATTTTTTTCAAAGTACTTTTCATTTTAAAATATATTAAAATAATACATTTTATTATTTTTTAAAAATTAATTTTAATATCAACATATTAAAATATCTGAAAACATTAAAAATATATTAATTTAAAATAGAGAAAAATAAAAAAAAATTAAATTTTTTTCAAAAAAAAACTTCTAAAATATAATGCCAAAAAGTGTCTAAATGGTTGAAGATGCAACCTTCTTTTCCTTCTTTTAGGTTTTTTTTTTTTTTTTTACAAACAAAAACTGATGCACCTCTTTTTGTTTCCATTATAGACGAAAAGAAAAAAGAAAAAATAGTGGGGCCACAGATTCGAACCACTGTTTATACACTTGTGTAATCATAACCCAAATTATTTAAATAATACTTGAAGAAATTTGTTTCTTAGCAAAAGCATTTAAATCAGTGTTTTGATCTTACCAGGATAAAAGAGGGCACTTCGTTTTTGTTAGTGGATTCGGCCTTCAAGGCCTTTTGGTCTAAAACATTTTGAGTTTTTTATTTTAAGTCCAGCTCATATGATTGGGCCAGGCAGCCCCATTCCAAGCATAAAGCATTGTTTGGTTGTGCAAAATATTATAAAACAAATGCTTTTTTTTTTAGAACATGCTTGGTAAACATGTCCTAATAAATTTCAACAGTTTTCTTTGTTGAATTTTTTCTTATTTTACCAGACAAACCAAAATGATTTTCAAAATTTTGAAAGCATTTAGGTACCATTTTAAAATTATTTGCAAGTTTCTCGCTTGTTTTTCTCAAATATTTCATTTAATATTTGAATTATAAACTTACACTATATGGTGCTAACCTGAAATTAAATATACATTTTTTTTCTTCATTATCTCTAAAAAAATACAAAAAAATTAAAAAAAACTTATTTGAAAAATATATAAAAAAATTTATGTGAGTACATGGTCAAATTCTAAAAATTATCATGCATATTTATAAAAAATAATAAAAATAAAAATTTTATTTTTATCATATTTTGTAAAATACAAAAATTAGTTGGTAGGTATCATTGCAAGTTGGTAATTATTCATTGAGATTTGACTAAAATTTCTAAAAACACAATTAATTTTCTAAGCCTTAGAATAGTTAGGTTTTAGACCGATAAGAAAAGGATCTCTTTACTGATGAAGATCTTTTCTTGAACTATAGATAGATCAATGAATGGAAACATAACTTACAAAAATAATCAATCAATAATGCAGCTTGCCATAGATAGGATGTAGTGGGGGTGATAGGTCTTTCTCATGCACAACTAGTCTCCTTACCCAGACTCTCGCAAATCATCAGGTTTTTTATTGACCATAATACTAGATGGCGACTCCTAAACTTGTTAAATCATAATTTCATGATTTATTCCAACACATCCAAAAACTCCATCAATCAAGAAGAAAAATTTGTAATTAACAATGCTTCTGGTGGAAAAACAGCCATGGGTTGTTGCCCTCTCAAGCCAGCAGTGAGTGCCAACAAATCCAGGAGTTCAAATAATCTAGTTAGACAAATCTAGAGTTATTTAAGGTTTATAAAAAAGATTACATGAAGATCAGATGTTCTTTTCAACTTTGAATAATTACTTCACGGTATAATTGTCATAAACCACAAGTCATCCAAGTGTTCAGCTTTAATAGTAATTCACACTAACTACCAATGAGAAACTTATTAAATCTTTTTAGGAGAGAAAAATTGTTATGCATTTGAATGCTAACTCATATTTTATGTGTTTTTCATATGTTCAATGTATTGTTTACTATATTACACAGAAAATGAAAGGCATAACATTTTATTTATAGAAAGACCTAAAAGCTCTATATCACTACAAGATTTTACAGTTTTACCAACATAAATATTTTATCGGTATGTGATTAAGATTTCATCGGTAATTTATTTACCGATGTCCTCACCGACGAAATACGTCCGTCGGCTTTTCTTTCGTCGGTAATACCATAGTTCGTCGCTATATCTGTCAGAAAAAAAAAAATTTGCCAATGGTTTTACAGACGGAAATTGCACGCCAAAAAAAAAGTTTCTCGCTTGAAATATACCAATGGATTTAGCCCGTCGGTGATTGTGTGACAGAGCGACGAATTCAAACCGTCGGTAAATTTATCGGTGAATGTTTGGAATACCGACCAAAGATATCCGTATGTACATTCGTCGGTCATTGTGGCAGGCACTGTACAATACCGAAGGATTATGTCTGTCGGTAAAATTGTTGGTGAATCCATAATACCGACAAAATATATCCGTCTGTAAATTCGTCGGTGACTGTGACAGCTACTGTCAAACACCGACGGATATATTCTGTCGGTAAAACCCTTTGTGATTATTTTTAAATATATTTTAAAAAAATTATTTAGAATACAAAATATAAAATTATATAAATTAATGGTATTAAAAACCAATTATGCAAATAAAAGTTTTATTAAACATAAAAAACAAAAGAAATAAAGTTAAATAATATTCATTATAAACTGAATGTGTTTTAAAAAAATATTAAATTAACTATTAAAGTTAAATAATATTTATTACAAATTAACATAATGGCGGAGCTGGAGGAGGAGGAGGAGGCTGTTTGTTATATGGTCAAAAAGAAGGAGGCGCACATGTATCACCACTCTGTGATGCCATGTTCATGACAAATTCGCGAAGCTGGTCATGGTCCGCTTTTTGTTGTGCATTCTCCGCTTTGAGTTGTGTATACGCCGCTAATAGGTGGTTGTATTTTTCGGTGAGCTGAGCCGTGTGTTGCTGTAAGGCCACGAACTCCTTAGATTGGGTGCTCGATACTAATTGGGAGCTCCTAACGGTTGAAACACTATGGGTCACCCGCAAGTTCTAGGCCGTAGTGTTGCAGAGCCCGTAAACCCGATTTTTATCTGGTCCACCAGACGATCCAACCTCCATCCACAAATCCGGATCGAATTTTGGATGGGTTAAAGGATCGTCCCCAAATCTCTCTCTCAACCGGCTATTATAGGTCTCCTGAAAATAAAAAAAAGTAATCATCATATTCAATTAAAAAAAAATAATAACTTACAAAATAAAATGGTTGAACAAACATACCACGAAGTGTTGAGCACGATTGTCAACGAACTATTGCGCCCCCTTTTAGCGGTCTTTACTCCGCACATGCGTCTCCACAAACAGCTCCATCGGGCTCGTCTCACGTCTAAGAGATGTAGCCTATAATGAAAAAAGATTAATTAACAACAAATTAATTTAATGATATATTTCATTTAAATTAATCTTACCATCCGTTTCGCATGTATAGCAAACAGAACGGAGCCGCCGGTGTGCGTTGTCACCGAGCCATGAATTGGCTGATTCTGGTTGCCAGCACCGGACTGTGAGCGTCGTGTGAACCGCTCAGACGTCACGTGCTCAAGATAGTGCGGCCATATATCTTCCGGGATGTATATCGGTTTGAAATCTCTCCAAACCGCTACGTCATTCTAACCTTGAAGACCCCTATCTCTCACAGTTTTTTGTCTTTTTTTGTGCTTCATACCAAAAAAATCTACTTCCATAGCGAGAAATTAGAAGTTGAAACATAATTTTTTTTCTAAAAAAATCTTGTATTGTTTTCGATGTTACCTAGTTGCCGCGTGATTTTTCCACACCCTCCTCACAACTTTGTCAAGCGCCTTGTACCAGGCGAATTTGTGCTATGTATAAATAATTAGATAAATAAAAATGATAATTTATTTACAATTATATTAATAAATTTTTAGAAATAAGCTGGAAATTAGAAATTAACACCAACCTCAAATCAGTTAAACCATACATCGATTTGAGGTATCCATTCAGGATGTCTGGATACCTGACTCCATTGAAATAATGGAATCTCCATCGACGATTTAAACGCCGATGATATTACTCAGGCGGCCTCAATGTTTGTGAACCTGAAAAAAAAAATCATGAAATATTGATCAGTTGTTCATAAATTATATTATAACTTAAAAGAAAAAACTAAAACCTTAACAAACTTACATTGAAAAGTCGTCCTTCCACTGTGCCTCGTACTTACGGGTGAACTGATTCTACTGCGAAGGCACGCCACCTCTGTGCTGTGATCCTGCGCTGGAAGAGGCAGTATCAGTTAACGGTGCAGGTGGCGTAGATGCCTCTTCTTGAGAGGCACCTAAGGATACGTCATCCTCGCTGCTAGAAGAAGTAGCTGCGACTATACGTGAGCAAAGAGCTGTGGTTTTCGTTATACGCATCTACACAATTGTATACGAATAATTATATAATTAAATTTGAATGTTAAAAAAAAATTCGACAGCACCTCCCTTATACTAGATACTACCCAAATCCACAAACCTGCAAATATTGACAAAAGCCATAACCAATTGACTCCATCTATACTAATATTGTATATAACATAACATCTATACATATAACATTCATACTAATTACAAGGTAAATTCAACATTAACAACATATTCAATCATTATATAAATACAAACAATAAAAAATATTCAATAAATTCAAAAAAAACTCTAGACTAACAATTAAAATTAATGCAAATAATTAAACACAAATCATGCAATAATGTAGTAAAATTACTAATTATTCCAACATATTCAATTACTTATTCTAAGGTAAATTCAATATTAACAATTACAACTCAACAAATTATTCAATAATTATGCCTATACAACAATAAAATATATTCAATAAATTTAAAAAAAAACTATAGACTTTAGGAATGAAACATGCTTACCTTAATAATGTGTTGATTTCAAGACTTTATCTACATTATAAAAATACACCAAAACAAAAAACATAAAAAAATAAAAATAGCTAAAACAAAAAAAACCCTTAAAGTAAAATGAAATAGAGGAAACACATACCTTTTAATCTGATGAAGATTCACAAGACCACTTGCTAGAGATTGTAGGTGAAAGCCTTGAAGAAATGAGAGGAAAAAAAATCAAAATTGAAGGTGAAGAACGGAAGAGATGAAAAAATGAACTGAAGGGGCGGTCGGTAGAATTTATAGGGCAGTTTTACCGCGGATTCACTGATGGATATAAAAAAATATTATTTTAATTTATTCTGTAGGTGACGTGTCGAAATTCCATCGGTAATTTTTGAATTTCGCACCAACATTTTTAATTACCCTCCATATTTTTCACTATCCATCGGTAATTCCGTCGGCAACCTCACGCGGTCAGAGATGCATTTAATGCACCGCCCCTTGGAATTTGCACAGTTCGTCAGTGATTTTGTCGGTAATATTACCCGTCAACAACTTACCGACGGAGTTTATTCTGTCGGTACCGTCGTCGGTGATTGTGGCATTTCAAGTAATTATTTTCGAACTCTCTGTGAAATGCCGACAGACTATTATCCGTCGTAGTGGCGTCGGTAATTGTGACATTTTCAAGTAATTATTTTTGAACTCTCTGTGAAATGCCGACGGACTATTATCCGTCGGTATTGACGTCGGTAATTATGGCATTTTCAAGTAATGATTTTTGAACTTTCTGTGAAATGCCAATAGACTATTATCCGTCGGTAGTGGCATCGATAATTGTGGCATTTTCATGTAATTATTTTCGAACTCTCTGTGAAATGCCGACAGATTTTTATCCGTCGGTATGGATGTTGGTAATTGTGGCATTTCAAGTAATTATTTTTCTATTTACCTTCTTGCAAACACTTAAATGATAAACTGTTCATCGCATAAAACAATAACAACAATGCTTAAACAATACATATTTCATGTTACAAAATATATCATCTATAATCTATATTACATTAAAAAAGGGTTATACATAGGGCTTCATTCTGATAGTTAGTTAGAATTTTCTTCTTCTTCGTCATCAATTGAATAGTCATCACCTTCATTGCAATCTTCAATATGGTCATCATCTTCATCGACATTTGCTTGTCCGGTAGAGCTCAAAACAACATTCAACTCCTCTGCGTCAACATTATCAAGACTATCATCGAAAACATGAAAATTTGAATTTTCTTCCAAGTCAATCGAATGAGCAACTCAATATGGTTCAACCAACTCACTAACTTGAAAGACTTCATCTCACACACTTGTGTCTTCGTTCTCATCCTGAACAAGCTCGACACGACCCCTGGGTTTCTTTTTAAAATGGACAACTAATCCACTCTTGATCGATCCTTTCTAAAAGAAGGGGTGTATGTGTAATAAACTTGTTGACATTGCTTTGCGAAAACAAAGACATCATTTGCGTTGTAGAGTATAGCTTTTGAGTTGATTTCGACCAGACCGAAGTGCAGATCAACTCTGATTCCTCTGTCAGTCGTGTCATACCAACAACATTTGAATAAAAACACTATATTCTGCTCGCTATGATATTGCAGTTTGACGACCTCTACTAATCTACCATAGTAGTCAACTTCTAACTCACTACTAATTGATCCCTTAACACAAACACCGCTGTTGTATATCTTTCTACCATGCTCCGGAGGACCACAACTGCGCCAACTCATCAATTAACGGTCGAAGACAAACATCTATATTCCGGCCCGGGCTGCTCGGACCTGGTATGACCATAGATAAAAACATGAACTCCAACCTCATACCCATCCCCAGTGGCAAGTTATAAACCGTCAGTATGACCGGCCAACAAGAATAAGGAGTAGCAAATGACCTGAATGGATTGAATTCGTCTGTACACAACCCAAGACGCAAGTTCCTTGATTCAGCTGAAAAGTGATGATACACAATGTTAAAGTGTTTCTACGCTTCGCCGTTAAAAGGATGCACCATCACTCTATCAACCGCATCATGTGATTGGTGCCATGTCATGTGCTCAGCAATCCTTTGTGACATGAATAACCTCTGCAATCTAGATGTGATTGGGAAGTATCGAAGTTTTTATATGCCACTAGAGTCTTTCCCCTACCAGTTCTAGGTTTGTAACGGGAATGCCCGCCGCATGTCATGCACTCGATCATCTCAGCATTTTCAAGGTAGTATAACATGTAGAATTTAGGGCACATGTCAATTTTCTGGTATCCTAAACCGAGGGGTTTCGTCACGGACTTCGCAGTATAGAAGTTCTCTTTTAGCCTGTTCCCTTCAGGTAAAATGCTTATTGCCTATTCAATAATCTTGTCATACCCGGCCTCACTCAACCCTTGATCTGACTTGATGGTGAACACTGTGCTACGCCCGATAATTTATTGTGGTTCGTGCAGCCATCCCATAATGGTTCGTCAGAATCTTTCAACAAATCAAAAAACCTAGCTGCATCTGCATTAGGTTCTTCTTCTATAATTGGACATTGACTAACATTACCTTGATTCATTCTTATTATATCCATAACCATATTCCTGTAAGGATTAGTGTTGTCATTTGCCGCTTCATGCACTTTGCTAGCACTAGAAGTTGACCCAACCACCATTTCTCTCATTCTCCTTTTACTAACAAATATTTCTCCATGTGCGTACCAACACTGGTAATTCTTTATAAACTCTTTGTGTAAAAGATACATCGTTACAACATCTGGATGCAGATACTTTTTATTTTGACACTTCCTACATGGACACCTAATACCACCTCCAGTAAAATTTCTGGGAATAGATGTTGTGAAATTAATAAAACCCTGAACCCCTTTACAATCATCCATCCTCCGCAATCCTTGGGGTGAATCTCGATACATCCATGAACGATCATTTATGACTTCTATCGAACCTCTATAAAATTATGATAACAACATGTATTAATTAACTATGTTAGGTAAATAAATTTGCAAAAATATTGGTTTACCTCAAGATTATCCAATAAACCAATTACAACTTCTCATAAATATTAAATATTCATTATCAATTATCAACGTCCATACAAATTAATAAATATATATAAATTTACAGAAATTACGACTCCGCAATACCATTGATAAAAATTAAAACGGACCCATTAAACAAGCTATTAATTATTTCAAAACAACATATGTAATTCAATAATTCAAAAAAGTTTCAACAATTTACAAACAAATACAATCTTACAAAATCTAAAACAAACCACAACTAGTATAAAATTATACATTCATATACTACAAGTTTGTTTGAGAAATAACAATAAAACATGTACATCTACTAAAAAAATAATAAAATTGACATTTAAATGTTAAAAATTAAAAAGATATAATTACCTACAAAAACTGATAAAAATTCGTTGGTAAATTAGAACACAGATGCTGTGACGAGAAGACTTCAAGAAATATGACTTATTGTGCTGAGAAAAGGGAGATTTTTTTTGGGGGGGGCTGGTTGTTTACAGTTGGGGAGAGTTGGGATGGGGAAGAAGAAGGAGAAATAGGGGAGGAGAGGGTCGGTAGAGTGGGGATAAATTAACTTTTGCCGACGGATTCACCGACGGAAGTATTCCGTCTGTGATTTCGTCGTCTGGTCTGACGGTAAACAGGGCAAGTCACCGTACGGAGCTACGTTTTGAATCCCTCGATGATTCCGTCGGTATTTTCATCGATGAATCGGTCACGTCGCCGTATGGAGCTGACGTTTTGAATCCCTCGGTGATTTCATCGGTAAAAAATACCTGCAATAACCTCCACGTCAGCGAACCGCCCTTTTTTTTATTCTCAACATTTTGTCTGTAATCCCGTTGGTATATACCGATGAAATTTGGTCGTCGGTATATACCGACGAGAGTACCGACAGATTAAATTCGGTTGGTAATGGCGACCTCAAATTACTCTCAGAATTATTCTGTTGGTATTAAGCGAATTTCTGGTAGTGTATAAATGACAAAATATTAATTTACTCCCTAAATAATATCACATGTATTACTTCAGGATAATTTTAGAAATTTATTCAATCAAGACCATACTTGATTTTTTTCTAGGTCCATAATTATGATTCTATATATAAATTACATTCTAGTCCTCCATTTCTAAAACTTATTTACAATCAAGTTACACTTGATTAATCATCACAGTTTAATTTCTAACCAATGATTTTTATGTGTATGACCCATTAGGTTCTTTAATAAGTTGACAAAAAAAATCACATTTCTAAATAAAATAAGATTAAATTAATTAATTTATTCTCAATTCAATAATTAATTGATTTATATTTGAAGATCAAGTATAAAATAATAACAATGTTTCATGACCCTCCAAATATTAGAAAAGTCAAAAGTGGTTTGACTTAACTTTCCATAATTATTTTCTTAGTATAATTATTATTCTTTCATCAACAATATTTCAATTTAGACATTATAATATGAAGTGTGTTTACTCTGTCAAATTATATTTATTCTCAACATCATAGTTATTGATTCTTTGAATAAGATTTGAAACTCTTTACAAGTCTTATTTCACATTGCGAAAGGATTTACAATCAATACTATTTAAAAATAAATGAAATATTTTTTTTTCACATAGGGTGATGAATTTTTTTTGATTACTCAAATGCCTTCATATAGTTCATGTTATATCCAATATATGCTCGTTTGTTACCTTTTATTATGACAACATGTAACACCATCGAAACATAACATTTTCTATATAAGATAACTTAGTGATCTCTAGTCTAATAATAACTTAAACAACCATCATATAAGACTTTCTATAGACAAATCTAATCTTTTTATATAAATTTTTTATGCAGGCCAGTTCAATGTATATGTCATTTGACAAGTACCTATATATTAGTTCTAGATATCTCTTATAACTCAGCTTATGAGAACGATTGTTTCATTTTATAAAAAATAATATGTATCAGTTTCAGCAACTTTAATTAATATTCATTCTTAATAAAACATTAACTATAAATATTTAAGAATAATATTTTAATACAATAGAAATTATCTAATTATAAGAGTTTTATAATTTTTATTACAAAATTTTTGTTACTAGCATTTTCTTGTTATTTTAAATTAATTAAATATTTAATA
>Ga0325405_1008285_pt1 | contig 10347 bp, 7 predicted proteins | sample PopdelMetagenome_21_FD_205663 | JGI IMG/M metagenome (GOLD analysis project Ga0325405, IMG submission 205663) | Populus deltoides microbial communities from Bellville, Georgia, United States - Xylem-Control-R2 | ecosystem: Host-associated > Plants > Phyllosphere > Stem > Wood/Secondary xylem...
GATTAACCTGGCCAGTTTTGGACACTAGTGTCGGCTGTGGGATGTGGATGAGTTCTTGTTGTTAACAACTGCAGCACCTTGAGTCATGGCAATTTTCTACCGCTTCAGTTAAAAAATCTAATAAATATAAAAGGTTATTTAGTGTTTAGGATAGTAATTAATTAATTCATAAAAGAATTTAAATTTTTTTTAATTTAAAAAACTCTCAATTTATTAAGAAAATCTGGAATACATGTAATAAAATAGTTCCAATTAGGAGACTCAAAAATCTTTCAATAGTAAAGTCTTTAATTCAAAGAGTCTTTAAAGACTAAAAATCTTTTTACATATCCTGAGACAATAAGTATAAAAGGTTTTTTCTTAAAAGACCTTATACATACATATAAACATAAAAAAATCATTATTTTATGGTGGTATATCATACATTTAACATTTATATTATAAAGAATCGTTTAAGATTAGATATAAAGGCCTAAATATTAATAAAGTTGGAGGCAAACAAGTTAGGGTCACGTCACAAGGACTTGGCTAATTGCGAATTCCATGTACTTTGAATTTGACTATTTGCGAAGTCCAGGTATCTTGAGTTTGGTAAATATACCAGACTCACGTTGTATGAATTTGGTAAATAATCAAGTTCACGCATTTTAGACTTGGCTACCTATTAAGTTCAGAAATCTTAGGTCTGACAAATATATCAGATCTATGTTATATAAATTTAATTGACGTTTAGACTCGACTGTCCATTAAATATAGGCATCTTGAATCTAATAAACATGTCAAACTTATATAATATATACTTGAGTGACTATAAGTCCGCTAAATTCAAATACTTTAAATCTAGTAAATATATTATATCTACCTTACTTATATCTTAGCAAACATGCTAAATCAACATACTTTATACTTTACTAACGGTTAAATTTAGATTTATGGATCTGGCTTCTTAGCCAGATTCATATGCTTTAAAAAGATTTCTAAACAAAATAAAAATCTTATTAAAAAGTTGACTCATCGACTACAAATACAATTATTTAAAGCCTAGTAAAGATCAGAATGGAGGGCAGAGAGAGGGATGGGCTAGATGGCTGGATCAGGCGAGAGCAATGGTACCATGCATTACACGTACGCACCGACAATCCCTATTCTATTCTCCCTTTTACTTATTAACTGAAAGCAAGACAACATGGTCTTGATCTGATCTACGTCTAAAGCCAAGAATCTTCATTGAATGAAATCATAAATGGTTACTCTGCACGATAGGTCCCGCCATGAATAAATCTGAAAAACCCTTGCAACTTACAAGTCCTCAAAGCACATTATTATTAATCATTTCATCCCTTCCAACGTGACATGTTAACGACAAAACATGTGTGTGTTCGCCTGCACTTCCATGGGGCAACTGGGCCCTTCAATTCAGCTACGGTCCATGGCAGAGCCTGGCCAGATTATCCACCTCTGCTGGTAAACATGGTGACGGACCTGGGAATTTCTGACGAAGATGGATCTTTAACCCTAAAATCTTCGCTGCTTCTTTGGACACTGAACTGTCGGTATTGGGAAGCTGCTAGTTGGAGAGACAGTCGCTTGATCGGACGATAGATACAAAGCCTGGGAAATATGTAGACCGCGTTGACGGCGACAACCTCACCACGACGGGTTCACACGTGCCCTGGTAGATATTTATACAATGAAAACTGTGACGTTGTTAAGGAAACGGTGGCATTTTGAAGACATGGAAACGACGTTGCATTGTTTTGAAAAGAATTGGTCTCCAATCAGTAAGACGAGGATCTTTGAAATCTATTCTCAAAATTCAATTTAAATTTCAAATTCCTATTCTTGTCTATAAATTAAATAATTGTTAGCAGGAAGATTTATGAGAAATGTTTTAAAACAATACTCTTAATTCTTGAAATCCCGGGGCGCTATCTCTAACCTGCCTAGAAATTTTTTATTTCATTTCATTTAAGTTCTTTTACTTTGTAATTTAGTCCTTAATTAATAAATTCAATTTCTCAATTTTTTTTCAATTTCTTTAAATTCTTAATAATTACTCTCTTATATTCTCATTACAATCCATCAAATTACAATTACAATTCAAACTCAAAAACCACATGTTCACTGTAGTTTGTTATCTAAGCTAGTTGGATCTTCATTCTTGCCAGCATAGGATAAAAAAATTAACAATATAGTTTATTTTAGATAGGATGTTGTAGGGTGATCATATCTTTCATTTAACATAATCAGTTTCTTATCTTAGAGCTCTACATATTAGTTAGGTTTTTCTAATAATTATAATATTAAATAGTGATTTCTTTTTAACATAAAACCTTCCCCCTCACAACACAAAAAATAACTCATTGCAATAGACTCATTCTTACTCATATAGATATAATATCAATAGATAAGAAAAATAATTATTAAAAATAAAAATCAAATAATAATACAATTTATTTTAAATAAAATGCTTTAGAGTAATTATATCTTTTATTTTTTATAACTAGTCAATTATCTTAAAGCTCTAAGGCGATATTAAATGTGCAAGAGAGACTTCGTAAAGAAGAGATCTACATGTTTTTATAAAATTGAATGCTCGAGATTTGATTAATTTCTAGCTGCTACACGGTTTTTAACGTCCCCAAAAGACGTGATGTGATGGTAAAGGGTTTAAGATCTGTACAGCAGATCTCGAGTTCAAGTTAGGGCGTGCACCTCTTGTAAGAGCTTAGAATAGCCGGAGTTTTACTCGTTCACCTAGGCCAACAAAGTACGAGATTTCGTCGAATAAAAAGGAAGGTTTCTAACAACATTACTTTTCAAGGAGTTGGGTGGAATTAGCTAGAGAGGAGGGACGCTTTATGCCTAACGATAATACCTAGGTTATTTTGACATTAGCAACAATATAAACCAAATATTTAGAACATATGTTTTATTCATAAGAAAGAAAATAGTCCATGTCGTCTATGTAGTATATACTCGTATTACAATTCAAATTAAACAAAATAAAAAAGATTCCATGTCGTTATGGTGCGAGATTAGCAAATAGTTGATGGACAAACACATCAAATTTTCAATACGAAAATTCATGGTATTTTTATTTCGAAAATTCTAATTAATCAACTACTTGCAAAATTCAAATAGGTTGAGTTATTCCCACTAAAAAAAATAATGTCCACTTCTTTGTTGTATTTATGAGTCATGACAAACATATTGAGTTTAATTGATTTTTACGAGGTAGATTTTCCATTGACATGAACATATGGCTGCCTCTTAATTATATGTATCGGTAATTAATTGAGGACAAATAGAAGCTTCTAAGTGTGTGTATAGATGTATCATATTATTTTTATTAAATAAAATTAATATGAAAAGAAGAGGTAAGTGATTGAGCTATAGGCTAATTTTCCACAAAATATACATACAGAAAATAAATTGTTGTGAATATTTTATATTTTCCATTTTTATCAACTTTTTAATTAAGAAGTCATTTTAAACCAATAACAATGTGATGAGAGAATTAGACGGATCCCTTTGTTTGAGGCCTAGACTAGTTTGAGACCCAAATCCAACACAGCTGCTGCTTATATCAATCTCCCTTCTTCAATAAAAACCCCACTCAGGAAACTTGATTAATCATTCATGGATAGCAAACAAGAAGAGATGCAATTTCTTGGTCTCTTCGGCATCTACAAGGAAGCCTGCAAGATTATCTTCTCAAGGAAAACAATCTTCTCCCAGATAACCCTTGTTTTTATCCTCCCTACGTCTTTTGTCTTCATAGCAAACATGAAGGTATCAAATGCTCTATTTGCAAAAATCATTGAAGTAGAACAAGTGCCTCGGATGCAAACGCAAGCGGGTACCCCAGAACAAATCGAACTATGTCTTCCCAACTCCACTGGATGGACCCAACTTTTGTTTTACAAGGCTGCATAAATCACTTTCCTTCTTCTTTTCTCTCCTCTATCAACTGCCGCAGTTGTTTACACCGTAGCTTGTATTTATACAGGGCAAGAAGTGACCTTCAAGATGGTGATGCGTGCTGTGCCTAAATTTTGGAAGAGGCTTGTGATCATCTCCATCTGTGCTTTCGCTGCAATATTTGCTTTTACCATGGGTACACTGCTAACAATTGCAGTTACTAGAATCTTCATGATCAATCGTTATATTCTTGCTATTGGTTTTGTTTTACTAGTGTTGTTCTTCATGGGGTTTGTCTATATTAGCCTTGTTTGGCAATTAAACGGCTAGTGTTGTATCTGTTTCAGAAGAAGCATATGGGATGACGGCCATGATCAAGAGCAAGGCACTTGTAAGAGGGAAGACAAAGGTCATGGGAGTTATATTTCCAACGATGACTATATCTTATGTAATCATGAAAATAGAATTTAGTAAGCTTGTTGAAGAATCGTCGCTAGGAATAGTCAATAGGGTGTCATACGGTATTATTTGTTTCTTGTTGCTTGTCCTGTTGATTTTGTTTGAGCTCGTTATTCAAACGGTGACCTACTTTGTTTCCAAGTCATATCACCATGAAAACATCGCCAAGTCTAAGACTTTGGATCACCTCGATGCAGGTTATAAAGACTATGTTCCTTTGAAGGCAAAGGATGTCTAGCCAGAGAAATAATTTCATGTTTGAGTAACTTTTAAATGTATGACATCAACAAGAATCATAGTTATATATTGTTCTTGTAACATTGGTAAAAAAAAAAAAATTCCTTCTTGCTCTTAGTTTAAGGGCTGATTATAAGTTCCTTGTGTCATGAAAGGTGGCCAAGCTGTTAATGTTACAAGGGGTGCAAGTAAAAGTTATGATAAAAATGTGGAAACTAAATTTAATGTCAAGAAACTTTAAGTTCTGAGAATTTGTAAAGTTTAGCCCCATGTGAGGTTTCACCTTAATTTGGAACAAGGCAGTCTTCCCCTGTTGAAACTATGCTGATAGCATCTGAATATCGAAGCCTTGTGTCACTCGAAAAAGTTTTTTTTTTTAAAAAAAAAAAGGAAAGAAAGGAAAGGAAAAAAAAATTCAAAGTCAAGTGATAAGCATTGCTAGGGCTAGTCATTGTCATTGGCATAAAAATTATCTCCTGAACATGTCATTCTAAATTAAATTGAGCTTGAATTTTACCGGACTTAATTTTCAAGTATATCAATCTTCTGCTTCTCCGCATGTTATGAGTTGCGAAGATATGACTAAAAACAGTCTTAAATTTTGTACGTTAGTGCTTGGCAAGTAGATATTCTAATGGGCCAAAACTTTCCATGGAATATATGGAGGGACGTAATAAAAGTGTTTCGGTATTTTGATAGTTTTTTTTAGTTGTGGTTTAAAAAATAGATTTAGAAAAATTATTTTTAGTTTGGTTGGTTTGATTAAAATGTGTTTTGTTAAAATTTTAGTTGAAATTATTGTTATATATAATACAATTAAAAAATGTTAGGTAAAAACTACAATTGAAAGTGATGCCAATAGTAAAATGAGTAAAACGAAGATGTGTATTGGATTATTAATACATCATAAATACAACAATGCGATATTATGATTTTACTTTTATTGTCCCATTAAACTACATGCAATCTCATCACAAATATATTCTATTTGAGAAGACCTTTAGTATCTATGACTTTGCAAACGTTAAATGATAACGGTTAAAAAAAATCATCAGGAGTAAAATTAAAATGATGATCGATTTTTTTTTAAATGTCACATCTTCCTATGACTTCCTTTTAGAGTGTGTTTGGTATTGCAGTAGCTGTTGTGGTTGTGGTTTGAAAAAAATTGTTTTATAAAAAGTACTTTTAGTTGAGGTTGGTTTGAAAAAATAGGTGTTTGGTTAAAACTGTGGTTGAAATTGAAGTTAAAGAAAAAACAGTTTAATGTGTTTGGTTAAGAATGCTTTTGAAATTGAGGTTATAAATAATTTTAAAAAATATATATTGATATTGATGGTTTTAAATTTAAATATTGTAGAATTAACTACTCCTATTACATCATGAAATAAATAATACTTGATATAAAATATTTTTTATTATTCTATTAAACTATTTATAATTCCATTACATACAAAATTCAGCCGATAAGAACTACAGTTTTCATAATTTTGTGAGCGTGTAATAAAATTAGATAAAATATTATCAGGTATAAAATTGATATTACAGTGCGAGTGAATTTAATTCACTCTATACTAGTTTTTCGAGGAAAAAAATATTGTTCACATCATAATACGAATGAATTTAATTCACTCTAAACTAGTGTTTTTTTTAAATGTTAAAAAAATTAATACACTGAAAAAAAAACTATTCACGTGAGCAGTGCAAATGAATTGCACTATTCATGTGAACAGTGACTGTTAAAAAAAGTAACACTGGAAAAAAAAACTGTTCACGTGAACAGTGCAAGTGAATTGCAATGTTTACGTGAACAGTGACAGTTAAAAAAATTAACACTGAAAAAAAAGTTCACGTGAACAGTGCAAGTGAATTGCACTGTTCATGTGAACAGTGCATTCACTCATGAACACAGTGTGTTTCACAGGTTGTAACTCGTCAAAAAGCAGTATTTTATTGCTTCCAACAAATCGTGGTCCTGCCGCATATAAATGGTGGGACCATGTGTTTTGATTGTTTAATATTCTGTAACCAAACGGTCATTTCGTGTGTTTTTAAAGAAACGCAAACGCCAACGCGTTGTCAAACAGGTTCTTAATATAGTTATATAGTGTCATTGATATCACTACAATATGAACTTGCATTTTGTAATGATATGCAAGCATGTTTTGTAAAACCCTCAATCTCTTTTTCCACACTCCAAATGTGCGTTCTATCACACAATGTATTAACGAGTGTGCACGATTGAATACTTATAGTATATCAATTGCTCTTACACAATTCTCATGAAAAACAAAAAGCATAAGTGTCTAAATGATTGAAAAGCAATTATTCAAACAATTTATGTATAGCATTAATGATAAAGAAGTATATTAGAGTTACCTTAAAATAATTCATTGCAATTTCTTGTGGTTTTTTTAAAATTCAAAGTTTTCTAGGTTTATAACATCTATGATGAGCAAACATGCTGCTCTTAAAACTTCATTAAAGTATCTACTAATAGCTTCACCTAAATGCTGAAATCTTTATTGAACTTTCCTATTCGAAGCACCCAGTACTAATGTATATAGAAATATGCCCATCTTTTCAATAACACTCATCTTTCTTAAAGCTTTTAATCATATTGTGTTTCTAAATCAATGCACTTGCTTTGCAATGTTGTTGCATCCATCCTAAACATGTTAACACATTGTTTTCAATGTTCTTGTAATATTTCATTAAACCATCTCATACCTATGTTGTATGAAACCATACAAGGTTCTTTATATATATAATTATTATAAACATGGAGAGAGCCTTGGCCGTGTATAATATTAGTTTACGACAATCAAACTCTCTCATTGAAAATGATTCACCTTCCTCATAACTAGCATTATCGCCATCGTCATTATCATCATTATCCGTATTGCCACTATCATCATCATCACAACTACCATTATTAACATAATTAATAACACGATTCATTACATTATCATTATTACAATTCTCATAAAAAGTATTTTTGAATAGAGCATTAAATCACTTAACGTCCATATCTATGATGACATAAAATATTTAGTATTTAGGAGTATCATAAATTATAAAAGATCAACAAATTGCGTCAAATGTCATGTTTTATGTCTCTCATCTGTTATCTCCTAGATATGGTAATGATGCAAATTTCTTTTTTTCCCCTCTTAGCTTTATATGCTTATGTTCATGAAAATATTATTTTATATTATGATTTTTTTTTTTTGCCTTGTTGTTCACTTGCCTTTCTTGTACAAGTTAAACATAATTTAACTAGAAAAAAAAGTGTAATTTTTTTTCTTTTACTTAGCATTCAATTATACTCTTCATCATGTTAGCTTTAACCCTTCAAACTAGAACATATCATCTTTCATCGACAAATAATTCATCAAAATCTCTTCTTTATATCCCATGTGTTTTCTTTGTATTTATCAATTAAATTCTCATATTTAATCTTCTTATAATCCATATAAATCAATAACTCTTTTATAATTTAGTTTTTTTTCCATAAATGTGTCACTTTCTACTTGATGTTTCCAAATTTCTTTTTCTAATTTCTTTTTCTAATTTTATAATTTGAATATACACATGGATAGAAGCTTATGCATTCATTATATTTTCCCTTTTTCTTCATTTCTAATCACATGTTATAAATTTCTATAATATAGATTGCAAGAAAACCTTTGCTTGAAAATATTAGGATATATTATGATTTGTTTTTCTTATTGTTCACTTGCCTTTCTTGTACAAGTTAAACTTAGTTTAACTAGGAAAAAAAAGGTGTGATTTTTGCCTTTTATTTAGCATTCAATCATTCATGTTAGCTTTGACCATTTAAACTAAACAATTTCACCCTTTTTTGACAAATAAAATGTCATCAATATATCTTCTTTATATTCTATGTATTTGCTTTGTATTTATCAATTAAATTTTCATATTTAATCTTCTTACACTCTATATAAACTAATAACTCTTCTATAATTTAGTTTTTTCCCCATAAATGTACCATTTTCCACTTGATTTTTCAAGATTTCTTTATCTAATTTTATAATTTGACTACACACACAAATGGTTTATGCATTCATTATATTTTCCCTCTTTCTTTGTCACAAATCATATGTTCCAAATTTATATTGTACATATTACAAAAAAACCTTTGCTTGCAGGATTACATTTCATTTTTTTTTTGTCTATATTTTCAATCTATCATGTTAATAACTGGATCATTTTCAAGCTGCTAATTTATATTTTGGACTCACCAAATGGAGTGAATATATGTATATTATGATTAGAGACCAGGGGTGGTGGAAAGCACAATTACATTAATTTATAACCGTACAAATGCACCACTTGTATGAATTATTAATTAATTAAAAGAAACTAATTATGTATTTAGAACATTTTAGTCACTTGTCCATGAACTTTAATCAAGTTATTGAGTTTTTTTTTTTCTTTAAATGTACTTTATGACTATTTTGATTTAGGACTAGATCAATTAAACAAAAGAATCATGGTGCATATCAACTAGGAGATCCTATTGACTTTTGAAAATGTGATGGCTATCATGTAGGTTGCAATACTATGACCAAACAATATTATACTAAAATTAACTTTTAGCAACATGTGTTTTCCATATTTTAAATGTTAAACATTAGTTGTTAAAATTGTCCAACAAACTTTCAAAATTTATTATTCTTATCTAAAGGTCTCATCCAAATTTCCTCAAATGCCATAACGGTACAAATTGAATTAAAGTTATTGAAGTTGGCCAATAAAATTTTAAAAGTTATTATTTTAACCTAAAGGTCTTTTTCAAATTTCCTCAATGACAATAGCAATACAAGTTAAATATTAATAGTCATTAGACTGTTAGGTAAACAAGTTGTAGTACAAACTTAGAAAGCATCCATATAATCATAATAACAGTAGGGCTATTACATGTCTCTTGCAATAACAGAATTAAGAGAATTCAAACTATAGTGCACACAATGAAAGATAGGCATAACTAGAAGAAAAAAAATTAATAATAAGGCATAACACAGTCACCGTTCAATAAGATCACTATACTTCACTCAAATCGTGGCTCTCTTATCAGAACTATCCAGTAGACAACAACACAATATATCATCCAAACTATTTTTAAAACAAAAAGAAAATTTAATATTAAGGCATGGTTCACCATGAATATTAAACAAAAAAACAAAAAACAAAATTAGCAATCTATTAAGTATACAACAAACTCTTTATAATTTGACAATATTCATTTAAAGATCTCATTTTATCATTATAGAAAAGACATTATAATTATTCATTGCACAAATAGCAAAATCAATTGTCATAATCAAAACACACGTCACATAAGCACGTGGAGAAGTCATGTACATATAAACACATTAAAAAATAATAGTCAATTATCATATTTTTTTAAGGAAAACACAATGACATAAGTAATTTAAAATAATAAAAACACACCTCTAGTTCTAAATCTTTAAACTTTGATCAAACATTCTTTTTAACCAGTAAAACTTTCTATTAATATCTCCCATTGCTACTCACCCTCTTGCTCCTTAAACAAAATAGCTCAATAGAGAAAGTATGAAGTCATCACTAAGGTTAATTTCATTTATGGAATAAAGCTTTTTCATCACCTCTTCAATGTTACACTTTTTATTATCTTTAGAACTAGAGGTGCAATCACTCTTTGTAAAAACACTATCAATA
>Ga0325405_1008289_pt1 | contig 10345 bp, 10 predicted proteins | sample PopdelMetagenome_21_FD_205663 | JGI IMG/M metagenome (GOLD analysis project Ga0325405, IMG submission 205663) | Populus deltoides microbial communities from Bellville, Georgia, United States - Xylem-Control-R2 | ecosystem: Host-associated > Plants > Phyllosphere > Stem > Wood/Secondary xylem...
TTATTTGAATGTTTGCTCTCAAGGTACTCTCTCTCTCTCTCTTTTTCCTTTCATTCGGCCCTCCTAGTTAATTTTTGCATAATTTTGCTATTTATATAGCAAATATATCTATATTTACTAAAACACTCTTATATCAAGTTTGAGTATCTTTTCGTTCAACCAAATGCCTTTTCTCGGTCCGCTTTTAAAATACTAAACAAAAAAAATATCTCTCTATAAAATTTCTTTTCTAATAATTCAATACTATTCCATTTTATTTTATTTTAACTAGCTCATCCCATTCTCAGTTCTGAATTATCAATAATTTTATTAATATCATAAAATTTGATCAAGAGTTCACAATTTACCACCATTTCTATTTTACTTCTTATTATTCAATTCATCATGGTGAAGTCTTTTATTGGGGTTTTATAAAGTTTCCACCGAGTCATCTGCATATCTAAATTATAAATTTTTGGGGTTTCACACTAGGGGTCATTTTATCATTTATACATAAACCCTAACCTTCTATTATTTGAACATTGACCCCTCTTGGTCTTACGTATTTATTGACACGATCAAAAGATTGATGTCTTATCCCAAGTGTAGGAGTGTCGAAATAATAAATAACCCGGCAAGACCGGGGTCGAACCATAGAGAGGTGAACTATATAAAATTATAAACAACAAATGAAAAGGAGTTGAAAAAAACTTTTGAGATGTGATATTGATGTAAGTAAACAAGGATAAAACAATTGTCAATGTTAGAGGATCCACTAATGGTATTTCAAATAAGTATAGTATAAACTCTTTTTATTAGTCAACTGGAAACCACTCACAAAGAAGATTCAAATCGAATTATAAATTATTAACATGATTATATTAATTATCTTATTTGAGTAATGTCAATACTTGTAAATATAGTCAGATACTCATGGTGATAACTTATGTTAACAACAAATCAAGTTCCTTTCATAGCACAAGTGTCGGTTATACCATATAGTAGGCTATCAAAGTGCCAAGTATTTGTTGTACCAAGGGTTGTACAACATAAATCTAGATTAACCATTTAACAAGCAAGGTATTAAGAGTGAGTAAGATAACAAATACAAAACATGTTAGTATCAAACATTAAAGTCCATGTTGAGTTTATATTATATTTATTCTTACACCATTAGTGTACCCTTTTTACCTTGACAAAATTAACTTAGCTAAACATCATGAAGAAGAAAAACATAAAAAAATAATATAAGAACATAAACATGATATAAGTTAACTAAGTATAATAAAGGAAATGAAAAGCATAAACAATAGATTAATATAACATAAAATAAAACTTGAACATTACAAAATACAAAGAGAGAGAGAGTGATCTTGATCTGAACACTAAGATGTCTAAATGTATGGAAAATGCCTCCTTTTATAGGCTACAATTAAGAACTATTGATTTGATGACTAATTATTGCGTGGGTAGCCACCTTTTGACTTGGTAACAACCATTATCTTCTTGTCTGAACATTTCTAATGTCATAATTTGAATAGTTAGTCCCTATGAAAGTTCTAGGCATTTGTCTCATCTTTCCAACAAAACAAGAATGAGCTCATTTAGACTTCTAGAACTCGAGATATGGGCTTAACACTGAACAGTGTCTGGCTGCAAGACAGATTCCGACTTCTCTTTTGTTGCTACAATTTGAACTTGAAAACGGCCCTTTTGAATCTTGGACTCTTCATAAAAAGTTCATGAAAGTTTTCATCTATATAAACCAGATCTAAATCCATGTTCTACAACTCCAGTTATAATCCAATAACCGAATGATGTTCTAGTTTGAATTGAACTAACATCTCTTCTTTAAGCTTAGCCCTCTATTTGTCTTTTTACTTTCAATAATTAAACACATCAATGAATCCTTTAAATTGTGAGATATGCTTGTATTCAAATTGAACATTTACCATAAATTAAAGATATCTTATGTTATCAAACTTGTTATTATAAAACATGCTCAAGTTAGGGAATTTAATGATACTTTAATTGCAATATGATGATATAAAACCTTAATGAAAATGCACTTTTAAATACTAATCATACCCCCCCAACCAGGTTATTACTAGTCTATAGTAGTCAAAGCGTTAAAACAATTTGCGACATTCAAAAGCAAGGCATTCATCATTCAACTTCCATTAATCTATCCAAATAAATAAACTCTAATTAAATTTATATATCTACTTCATACTTCTTAAATAAGATATTAATAAACTTTTATTTTGTGCTAAATATATCAACACATAGTTATGGAGCTTTGCTTGGATGAAAACACAATTTTGTTCTAAACATAGTTATGGGGTTTTGCTTGGATGAAAACACAATTTTGTTCTAATATTTTTCTAAGGTTAACTTCCTTGGGTTGGGATTATTATCCTTTTCTTTTCTTTTGTTTTTTTAATATATATACATATAACTTAAAACACAATGCATCTTTAACCCATGTAACGAGCTTTAGGCTAATGACTCCCAAACCAGTTGGTCTTAGGGCATCAGGTGTTGAGACACCCCTATGAGCTTAGTAACTGAGGTTGCAGATACTGATACGTAGATAGTGCAATGTTTGATTCCCTTAAGCTTTTCTCCTTAACCCATGTAACAAGCACTAGGTCAATAGCTCCCAAGTCAGTTGACTTTAGGGTATTAGGTGTTAAAACACCCCTTTGGGCTTAATTGCTTAGGTTAGGGAGGCTATGAAACCAAACTTATCTACGTTTTTATTATCATCAATATTATCAATTTTATTTTTTTTGCAAATTATATACTATCCATTTCCCTTAGTTGTTACCTTTAACAAAAGGACATAAATAATGTAATAATCTAATGTGCAACCCACAATCATATGTTAAAGTGTATGTGTGAAAATAAAGGTTTAAGAATACTTGTTAAATGAATATATGAGCATAATCAAGTGATAACAATGCGAGAGTTTGTAAACCTGAATATTTCAAGAAGTGTTATGATAGACCTTGATAAGAATATTTACTAAGATGCGTCTCAAAAGTCAATAAAATTACTCCTTACTCTGCCATCTTAACAATAACAGTTTTGTCAAATGATTTTAATAACAACAAAAAGTTAGTTTTTTTTTTAACTTACGACTACACCCCTCCCTCCAACCAAAATGAAACATTGTCCTCAATATTCTAAGATGGAAAGGTAAAGTATAGAAGACATCACCTGAAGCAGCGACTATTGACAAACTTGAAACACTCTGAAGAAATAACAAAACAGAAAATATTATGCTATTAATAAAACCAAAATACTCAAGTTCTTACAAACTAAGACTCAAATCCAATCTAAGCTTTTTACAGCTTTCCCTGTTTGATCACTGTATTCGACTCATAAAGGAATCAATTACAGGGATGAAAGATTGTAGTTGATTAAGCAGTTGTTCAACAGTAGCAGCAGAGATTATGATTTGTCATGCCAAAGATGTTAGAAAATTCTGTTCCACGGCATGATCAACAAAAGACAACAAATTATCATAAAAACCATTAACATTGAGCAAACCTATAGGTTTTTGGTGAATGTTTAGTTGAGCCCAAGAGAAAATATGAAATATATCTTCTAATGTGCCCAAACCATTTGGTAAGACAATAAAGGCATCAGCATGATCAAACATTGCATTCATTCATTTAGACATTATGGAGACCTATAGTTCCTCTCCAACTGTTTTTCCGATGATATCCACTTTGGCTAAAGCTTTTGGAACGATACCCAAAACTTGACTGCCTCCTAAAAATGCAGTTGTTGACACACTCCTCATTAACCCAAAATTGCCTCCCTCATACACTAAATAAATCTTTCTCTCAGCTAGTACCCAACCAAGATGATTTGCTGATTCCAAAAACTCTTTTTCTTTCCCAGGACTAGATCCACCAAGAACACAAATATTTCTTATTTGATGACTTGAGGAACCTGCCATTTCTACACACTTCTATATCTGTTGAATGTATGGGTTGAGTAGAAATGAAGGGAAGGAAGAGAAGATTTTATAGATGAGAAATTGAAAATGCAATCATACCATCCATATAGAAGCTAGTTGGAGTCTCACTCTCTCTCTCTCTCCCTCTCTTTATTTTTGGTCAAAACATGTGTATGTACAGATAGTTGTGATTGTTGCTCACATCTTCCCTTGGTTTTACGTCTAAGAACGGCTTAAACGCCCTATATGGGTCGAGGATAAGCTTCCTATCTAGTTTTCTTAAAAACTGACAAACAGGATCTTTTTTAGTCAGATTCTCAAAACTAAGTTGATCATGTTCTTTATGAAAATGGGGCGATAAATCATGAATTGCACAATGCACATCTCCATTAGGATGTGTCTCAAGAGTTAATAAATGATTATCTAAAGACTCCTTACTCAGACCATCCTTAATGAATTGTATTTTATCTTTATGGTTTATAGATATCATTCCTAAAGAATGACAATGTGCATTACAAGTCCATTTGGCACATTGGTGACAGACTTTCAGTCATTTTGCACGACATTTCTTTGCAAAAGTGCTTTTACATGTCCTAGGCATGTATGAAATAAAAGAATTGGAAGACTCACCTGATAATTAGACCTTTGCTTCAATCATCCAGCGAATATCTTCAGGAATTCCATTATTCATTAACAATCTCAATCTTTCACACCTAGCATGGTAAATTTTTGTAATTGCATTTTGAGGCAAAACGGGAAAATACTTTTTCAATTTTTCAAGAGTGGTGTCCATTTTTTATATGAGAAGTGGAAAAGAGATGCAAAGAAAAGAGAAGGAACAAGAAATTGAACAAATATATACACAAATATCAGTTATCATGGGAAACTGAAAAAACCAACTAAAGAGTCACGGAGTACCGTTATCCATCATTTGACTGGGGTTGGAGAAAGACTAGCAAAACAAGAGTCATATCAAAAAGAAACACAAATCAATGTGAGAAAAATAAAATAATCAACCTTTATATACAGGATCATTCAAACTAATAGATTCATTTTCACTCGGAAAATTATCAAAGTAAGCTTTCAAACGATGTCCATTTACCTTAAAAACATTGTCATTCTTTGGATTCTCAATATCAAAGGCCCCATAAGGATACACATTTTTCACAATAAATGGATCGCTCCATCTTAATCTTAGCTTTCCAAGAAATAAATGGAGTCGAGAATTATAAAGCAAAACTTTTTTACCAACATCAAATGTTTTTCTCAAGATTCTCTTGTCATGAAACTCTTTGATTTTTGCTTTATGAATTTTTGAATTCTCATATACATCATTTCTTATTTCCTCAAGCTCATTTATTTGTAATTTACGCAGTTGGCTAGCATCATCAAGGTTTGAATTGAAAGCTTTAATAGCCCAATAAGCTTTATGTTCAAGTTCCACAGGCAAGTGATAAGCTCAAAGCACATCATTAAATCTTAAAGACTAGTCCTTCCGATTAGGGTTCATTGTTTTTTCTAAGATTTGTTTGATCTCCCTACTAGAAAGCTCTACTTGTCCACTTGTCTAAGGGTGATAAGAGGTGGCAACTTTGTATGTGATTCCATATTTTTTCATTAAAGACTCAAATGGCTTGTTGCAGAAATGTGTTCCACCATCACTTATCATGGCCCGAGGGATTCCAAATCGACTTAAAATATTTTCTTTCAAAACCTTGATCACTGTTTTATGACCATTGTTTTGACTTGGAATTGCCTCTATCCATTTTGAAACATAATTCACTGCAACTAATATGTACACAAAACCAAATGATGGAGGAAATGGACCCATGAAATCTATACCCTAACAGTCAAAGATTTCAATCACAAGAATAGGATTTAAAGGCATCATGTGATGTTTTGAAATAGATCCTAACTTTTAACAATTTTAACAGGTTTTGTAGAATGCATGTGTGTCCTTGAACATGGTGGGCCAATAAAATCTATATTGTAGGATTTTTGCAGTCGTCTTCTTTGATGAGAAGTAACCCCCACATGCCTTAGAATGACAAAATTTAATGACACTACTTACCTCATTGTCGGAAATGCATCTTTGAAATATTTGATCATGACAATATTTGAATAAGGGTCATCCCAATAAAAAGTCTGCACTTCATTAAAAAACTTTCTTTTGTCTTGGGTATTCCAATGAACTGGCAAATCTCCTGTTGCAAGAAAATTAACAAAGTTAGCAAACCAGGCATTGTAAAAATAAAAAGTAAAGATTCATCAAAAAAGTAATCATTGATTTGTGTGATGTCAGATGTGGAATCTATTGTCAATCTTGACAAATGATCCGCGACAATATTTTTGGTGCCTTTACTTGTCCTTAATTGTGATATCATATTCTTGAAGTAACAAAATCCACCGCACCAATCTAGCCTTAGAATCCTTCTTAGAAAGAAGATATTTTAATGTTGAATGATCACTAAAAACAATAATAGGTGAGCCAACAAGATAAGATCTGAAATTTTCACATGCAAATACTACTACAAGTAATTCCTTTTTAGTGGTAGTGTAATTCATTTAAGCATTATTTAAAGTTTTACTTGCATGGTAAATCACATAAGGTTTCTTATCTTTTCTTTGTCCTAAAACAGCACTCATGGCATAATCACTAGCATCACACATTATTTCAAAAGGTAATGACCAATCAGGAGGTTGAATGACAGGAGCAGAAGTAAACAAGTTTTTAAGTTTAACAAAGGCTTCTTAACAATGTTCAGTCCATTCAAAAACATTATCCTTTGTTAGAAGGTTACACAATGGCTTAGATATTACACTAAAATCTTTGATGAACCTTCTATAAAAACTAGCATGTCCTAAGAATGATCTAACATCTTTAACATATTTTGGTGTTGGCAAATTGGGAATTAACTCAATTTTAGATTTGTCAACTTGAATTCCTGTTGATGAAATAGTGTAACCAAGTACAATATCGTTTGTTACCATAAAATGACATTTTTTCCAATTTAGCACAAGATTCTTCTCTTCACACTTATTCAAAACCATTTCCAAGTTAGTTAAATAATCATCAAATGAATCACCAAAAACAGAAAAATCATCCATAAAAATCTCAAGAAAACGTTCAACCATATCACTAAATATGCTAAGCATGCTTCTTTGAAATGTGGCTGGTGCATTACATAATCCAAAAGGCATTCCTCACTACTTTTATATTAGGATTAAGCCTTCGTTGCATTTCTCCAAATAAATCTTGTGTGTGCAAATCAAAGGACTAATTCCTTTTATGTCAGCTATGGTCCATCCTAATACATTTTTGTGCTTTTCAAAGTTTATAATAACTTACCTTCTAGATGAGCACTGAGTTTGGAAGAAATTATTATCGGAAAAGTTTCATTTTCTCCCAAAAATGTGTATTTGAGATTAGCATTTTCCTCCAAATAAATCTTGTGTATGCAAATCAAAGGACTAATTCCTTTTATGTCAGTTATGGTCCATCCTAATGCATTTTTGTGCATTTTTAGAGTCTGTAATAACTTACCTTCTTGATGAACATTGAGTTTGGAAGAAATTATTATCGAAAAAGTTTCATTTTCTCCCAAAAATATGGATTTGAGATTTAATGGTAATGGCTTCAAATCAAGTTTTGGTGGTTGAACACTTGAAGGTATGAACTCAATTGATCGTGGTGGCAATTCCTCAATTTTTGGTCTCCAACTACTTGCCTTTGATTCTTCCTGAAAATAAACCGTATGCAAATCTTCAAATTCACTAAATTCAATTTCATTGGAAGTAGTTTCAAATTGATTATAAACAAATTTTTCAATAAAATCTACTTCTTATAAATCATTATCATCTCCAGGTTGCTTGCAAATGTTAAAAACATTCATCTCCAATGTCATGTTTCCAAAAGATAACTTCATCACTCCATTCCTACAATTAATCAATGCATTAGAGGTTGCAAGAAATGGACGTCCTAAAATAACTGAAATTGAATTACATACATCAACAGATTGTGTATCTAAAACAATAAAATCCACGAGATAAATGAATTTATCAACTTGTACTAACACATTTTCAACTATTCCTCTAGACACTTATACAGATCTATCAGCAAGTAACAAAGTTACAGAAGTTGGTTTTAACTCACCTAGTTGAGACTTTGAAAAACTGAATATGGAAGTAAATTCACACTAACTCCAAGATCAAGTAAAGCTCTTTTAATTTTATGTTCTCCAATAAAGCAAGAAATTATAGGACAACCAGGGTCTTTATATTTCAAAGCATTATTGTTTAGAAGAATGACACTTACTTGTTTGGCTAAAAAGGCTTTCTTTTTCACATTCAGTTTTCTCTTCATGGTGCACAAATCTTTCAAAAATTTAGCATAAAAAGGTACCTATTTAAAAGCATCCAACAAAGGTATATTAATCCTTACCTATTTGAAAGTTTCAAAGATTTCAGAATTGTAATTGACTTTTCTTTGTTTGGTCATGGCATGAGGAAATGGAATTACTGTGGGGAATCGGTCTTTTCTTTGTAATGTTCAGGTTCAACCCTTTCCTTACCCTCAGAGATTACTCATCATTTTTCTCACAAGGTTCAAGAATATGTTTTTCAATAACCTTACCACTGTAAAGAGTAGTGATTGATTTGACTTGATCCATGTGTTGGCTTCCGGAGCTACTCGCACTTGAATTGTATTGCCCTTTGGGATTTTGTTGTGGTTGAGATGGAAACTTACCTTTCTCTTAAAAATTGAGAGCATATGTGAACTTTACAAGAGTATCTTTCAAATCTGCAATAGTTTGAGCATTTTTAGTGTTGGTTGTCTCTTGCTTTTCAATGAATGCATGCAATGTTTTCTCAAGATTTCTTCTAGGAGGGGGAGCATAAGGATGTGCATATCCATAAGAATTTTAAAAATTATGGTGTGCTTGAAATGGTGGCTGTGAAGTTTGTGCATTATTGTTACCACTCTTCTAACTGAAATTTGGGTGATTTCTCCAACCAGAGTTATATATTTGTGAGTACGGATTTTGATTTGGCCTTTGGAAACTGTTTAAAGCATTAGCTTCTTCATGGAGACATTTCTTGAAAGAATGCAAAGTTGGACAATCATTAGTTGAGTGTTCATTAGTTTCACAGATTTGACATACAATTTCTTGAACAGATTTCAATTGACCACTCCTTTTCAATTCTAGTTTCTAGTTAAAGATGCATATTTGGCTTGGAGGTCATGATTTTCCCTAAGGTTGTACATACCTCCACTAGATGTATGAGGTTGAGTTTTACCTTGTGCCTCACACATATCTGTAGTGTTCCAATTTTAAGCATTTTCAGCTAACAAGTCTAGATACTCCATTGCTTCATCAGGGTCTTTATCTTTAAAAGTTCCATTGCACATCAATTCCACCATTTGCCTATCTTTAGGTGTTAACCTTTTATAAAAGTGTGAAACCAATCTCCATGTTTCAAAACCATAATGAGGACATGTTGATTAGTACTTAAAAGTGCATTTTTATCAAGGTTTTATATCATCATTTCGCACTTGAAGTATTAATAACTCCTTAACTAGAGCATGTTTTATAATAATAGATCTGATAATATAAGATAGCTTAAATTTATGGTAAATGTTCATTTTAAATGCAGGCATATCTCACAATTCAAAGGATTGATTGATGTGATTAACTATTGAAAGTGAAATGACAAAGAAACGGCTAAGATTAGAAAGGAGATACCGATTTAATTCAAATTGGAACACTGTTCAGTTATTGGGTCATATCTGGAGCTGTAGATCTTGGATTTCAGCTTAATTTATATGGATGGAAAGCTAAGAAATAGGCCTACAATGTTCATGAATAGTGTAAGACCTAAATCTGCCATTTTCAAATTCAAAGTTTGGCCACAAAAGAGAAGTCAGAATCTGTCCTGTAATCCAGCCCAAACACTACTTAGACGTTTATCCATATCTGGAGTTCTAGAAGGCCAAATGACGTGACATTTGGTGGGTGGAAGGAAAAGACAATTTCCAACAACTTTTATGAAGACGATTTTCTCAAATTCGGATGGTAACAATGACAGTTTGTCCAGACAAGAGCTTGAGGTCTATCCACCATGTCCACTAACAACACTACTCAGTATTTTAGCCATATCTCGAGCTCTAGTGATCCAAATGCTCTGAAATTTTATGGGTGACAAGATAAGATGATTTCCAACAACTTTCATGAGGAAAACGTTGCCAAATTCTGAATGGAGCAATGTCACTTCATCCAGCCAAAGTGCTTGAGTGCTGCTGTCCACCAAGTCCACTAAATCAATAGTTGGCCACTACATCAATAATCAATTACCAAATGAATAGTTCTGAATTTTAGCCTATAAAAGGAGGCATTT
>Ga0325405_1008292_pt1 | contig 10344 bp, 6 predicted proteins | sample PopdelMetagenome_21_FD_205663 | JGI IMG/M metagenome (GOLD analysis project Ga0325405, IMG submission 205663) | Populus deltoides microbial communities from Bellville, Georgia, United States - Xylem-Control-R2 | ecosystem: Host-associated > Plants > Phyllosphere > Stem > Wood/Secondary xylem...
TTGGTTCAGATTTGGATCTGTTTAGAATGTCATGTTATTGGCAACATATATCTATTAGAAACTTTATGGAAAAAGGGAAAAGAAAACCTTTGCTTCTCATTGGGTTGTCTTTTGAAGGGTGTTTGGCAGTGCAACCAATCTGTTTGCCTAAAATTTGAAAATTTTCTTGTTGCTTAAAATTAATTTTTTTAGTGTTTTCATATCGTTTTAATGTGTTAATGTCAAAAATAAATTTAAAAAAACAAAAAAAAACATTATTTTAATGCATTTCCGAGCGAAAAACATAATCTCTATCATACTCCCAAACAAGCCCTGAGTATACTGGATGTTGAACATAGAAATAACCATAAACACTGTTGTCAAAGTGTAGCAGGTTCTACCTTTTCATGCTTTAACGTTACACTCGCAGCAGTTTTACACAATTCCATTCCCTAGCTAATGAAATGGTTCTTTGTACAAGGTCTTGCAAATTAACTCCCAGTTAGGATGCATAATTTTTTTCATAAAGAAACTTTTGGTTGATCATTATTGTTAGTTTGTTACTGATGGTATTAACTTTTTAATATAAGCTAAATTCTTGGAGTACCAACCACAATATACAATGACGGATCAAAATTTCCTTCATGGATTCTTTATGGATGCAGACATGAAAATATTGTGTCTTTGCGAGCATTAGAATACTTCTTAAAGGAGAAACTTAGTACTTGGCTTAGTCCAGCTGCATTGGAGCTTCACCAGATTACATGGGATGATTCTGCTTCTTTGCTGGAGAAAATTGTGGCTTATGAGGTGTGATTCCTTGACCTGTCTTGCACTACTCATGGATGTAATTGTTTCTTGTTTAGGTTGTGCATTTTCTAATGGTGTTGTTTCATCCAGGCTGTGCATCCAATCAACAATCTTTTGGATCTTAAAAGAAGGTTGGGCATTGGCCGCCGTTGTTTTGGGTATTTGCATACATCAATACCAGGTTAGCAAATCTTCTCACTGCTTGTGTGGACAATCCAGTTCATCTACCTTTTTCCCTTAACATTTGGTTAATGTTATGGATACAGGTGATAGAAGGTCTATACCTCACAGCATCAGACCAATTATTTCACTTCCTTTGAAATTGATATGCGATATTAAATGTTTCATAAACTGTTTCATATCCTGCACCCATCACTGATGAAATTTTTTAATGGAGATTACCCTTCCCAATGCAAGAAAGGCAGAAACCTCACAAATGAAAATAGTGTTAATCAGCCTCTTTAGCAGTAAATTTGAAGTGCATACATTGAGTCAAGAGCTTGAATCTGTCTCAAGCAAATTATAAAATGTTCACCAGAAATCATGGGACTAGATTGATACATTATGAATTGGAGTTATAGCATCTATGCATGAAACTGTTGCTTCTGGGTTTTTTAAAAGAACCTTTAACTATGTACTTGCTGTGATAAAAAAAAATTGAATTTCTTTTTAGGTGAGCCCCTTATTTTCATAGAAGTTGCACTTCTGAAGAATGTGGCTCGGACAATACAGGTTCGTTTCACAAATTGAAGTTTCCATTTCCCCTTAGTGTATTGCTGACAATTTCTTAAATTCTAACAGGAAGTTTTGTGGGACGATCCTTCCATACCTGAACCTGAGGCCACATGTGCATTATTTTATTCTATATCGTCTACTCAGGTAAGAATAGTTAACATTGCCTATCCTCTATTGATTTCAGATTGAAGGCATGTCGGGTTGTGAAAATTTGGTTCACTGATGGTTGATTATCAATTATGGCATGCCTAAAGTCTAATATACTACTACACCATGTATTTCTGCTCTCTTGTTGCCTGAGCCTTTGCCTTTGCCTTTAGTTGAACTAAACTTTCCAGTATATCTTTTGTGAGAGAAAACATTCACCCTGCCCTTGCATTGAAGCTTCTTCTTCTTTCCTGATGATGTGCCCTATAGTAGTTGCTGTTTTTTGTTTACGATATGCACCTTTTACTAATGTGTACATAGACATGATGGTTGTAACTTACAAGTGTTTTTCAGTGTGCATGAGTATTTACTGATGACAGCAATTCTTTATCAATAACAGAGTGTTGAACAATGAACTTTGATTATCTGCTTCCTTTTCATCTGATTACATACTTACAGAAAGTTGACAGCCTGGCTTGGCAGGGATCAATCTAGGGAAGTTTCTTATTAAACGTGTGATCACATTGGTGAAAAGAGATATGCCACAAGTATCTGTAAGTATTTTTTTTCTCATTCTCATCCTTTTAAAATTAAAATTCCGGTATCTTTATTCGACAAAATTTCCTTTAAACCTTGTTGCTTCAATAGAGTGAAGAATGGAATGTGTTTGTTAAGACTACATTTTTCTGCTCATTCAAAGTCACTTGATATTAGTAGCTTTGTTGGAAATGAAGAAGTTATAATTAATCCTTGCTTTTTCTGGAATTTCATGGTTAAATAAGGTATTTTGTCTTGTGAGATTCTATTAGTTGCTGACATTTTTCATTTATTCTACAAAGACATTTGCAACACTAAGCCCAATCCCCGGATACATGCAATGGTTGCTATCTAAGCTGGCATCTCAATCAGTACTTGCTAAAGGGGACAACATGGAGCAACCAGCAGGTGGATCTGGTTCCACTTTTCAGGAGAATTTACTTGAACCAGATGAAGAAAGAAAGCTCATGAATTCTGCTCCGTAAGTTTCTATTTGTTATCGTCTCTTCAAATTTTGATTATTCTGTGGTTTGTATCCTTGAGAGAGTCTTTTCCCCAATAGCATCTGGAATAGTATTCTTATAAAACTAAAAAAATGTCTCTCACAGGCTGCTTCAAAGTTTCCTCTTTTTTCTCGCTTCTAGGTCATACTCGAGCATCAATCCTTTCTAAGATGCAATTTCCTATAATTTGTTTTACCATCCTAACACATATTAGACAACTAATTCCCTCATTCAGCAATTTATTTTTTCATCTCAGTTCCACTTTTGCACCATCATGCTCCACTATTTTCCAACTGAAGCAGATTCTAAAGAGTCCTAAACGTTTTCTTTTACCAAGGGCTTTTAGCAGTTTTTTACCAGCATGGAAAACAAATATACACAGATTTTGCAAATATGTCATACATTCTGATAATTTAGGTGATCAGAAGCCTGCCACCTAATGAAGGCAGTATAATCCTCTTATATTGTACAACAGTTCTTTGTGTTGAAAGAAGCTGTTAGAATCTCATTGAACAACATTGAAAGGTGGCAGGTCCAGTCTCCAGCAGATAAAATATGGATACATGATCCTTGTTGCTCTCTGTTTTCCTCAAAATTGCAGTGCTTTTGTACATGACATCTCAAAGGTCGTCTTGGACCAATCATCATGATATCATAGTCTCATCATAGTATCAACAGTTGCTTCTCTTATGTTTCTTAAAACTATGACTAATTAAGAACTTGCATCAAAATGCTATAGATGGATAACACACTTCAGTCTGTAGGGAGACTTGTGCTGGAAAAAATGGTATGGAAGTGATGCTGAACTTGCTGACATCAACAAACTATGAGTGGACCAGTTCAGCTGAATTACTCTCTGCCTTGAAGCCCCCTCTAATGCGGTTGTGTGCCAGGTAAGAGAACTTTAACATTTAAGTCTAATGAAACTGCTGGCCAGGGGCTTTGAATCCCCTGCAAAAGGTTATATTTCTAATTGAAAATGTCGAATGAACCAAATTGTCACAAGGCATGGCAGTTGAAGCAACATACAATATTGATTGAAATTGTAACTTTCTCTGCCTCTGGTGCATATAATTGTAACTTTCTTTTCCTTGCGTAAAAAGAACACTTCCTCATAAAGTTGTTCCATTTGTTTCATAGAAATGACAGGTCATGTGGAGTAAGGGACACGGAGGTTTAATAACCGGGTGTGGTGGAGGTGGCCTTATATTTCTCAGTTCTGGTGTTGGATAAAGCCTTAATTTTTTCATTTTATAAAATGCTATTGCAGGTACCTTCTCCAAGAGAAGAAGGGAGGAAAAGCTCTAGATTCTGTGGCAAATTTTCACTTGCAAAATGGATCGGTATATCATCTAACCTGAAATTTCTAAATTAGCAATTGAATCACTTTTAGCAATCACATCTACTGGCAGACCTGGTATGGTCTCACTTAATGTACTATATTTTCTTTTTGTTTATTTTTTTTATCGTGGGTTGATTTTGAAACCTGCAGATGTAGAGTTTGAAAACGCTCCCAGTGATTTTATGTGGTTTATCATCTAAAAGTTGGAAAGATTAGAAACAAAATGACCTCCAGGTTGAAAACTTTATGAATACTGAAGTTATGTATTGCAATGTGAAACAGATGGTTGAAAGATTAAGTTGGATGGCAGACCGGTCTGAGAAAGGTCTTCGTCAAAGTGGAGGTATCATGGTGAACTACATGTACAGGTGTGACTCTCTTCACAATACCAGCATTGTTTTCAGACTGCATGATTGAACAAAGGAAAGGCTGGTTCCACATATAATACTCACAGAATGGATTAGATCTAACCTATGAAGCACAGATGCTTCAAAATCCCTTACATTTCCGTATCGAGCCTGTTTCCATTTCGATAAATGATCCAATAGTTCTAGATACGTATGAAATTCTTCTAAAACACATTCAAAATTAATAAAATTGTAATTTCTTTTGGATACTTGGGATATTTAAAAAATGCTTATATAAATGTATCTGGGACCTCCCTGTTACTTCTTTAGTGCAGTTTCATCCATTCTTATATTGAAAAAGATAATATTTTGCATGTTTGAATTTTACAATATTAAACTAATGTACTTTAATATTGATGGACAATAACTGATGAATATTGCTGGTATAATTCCCTATCCACAATGTATCACATCCTCAATTCTCAAGAATTGATGTATCAAGGTATCTGTATCATGTCTTACCTATAGCTTGTATTCGTGTCTGTGCTTCCTTAGATCTAATATTTGACAGCTTTTACCTAGAAGACCTGCCCCATAATCAAACCAATAACAGTACCTTGTCTTGTTAATTTGCTACAAAAGGAATTGGTATTTTTTGACATTTTTTAATGGATTTGTGGTCTGATAATTTCTTATTTCGCTAAAGTTTCAACCTCAAATGACATGATATATTGAAAATGACTTGCAGGGTGGAGCACATTGAAGAATATGCTCAATCATATTTCAGAACTGGGCATATACATGCTTCGAGTGACGTTCGCCTCTATACCATGGTAACATGTTTTCCATATATAGCATGATTCTTCATTTTCGATGTATGAGCTAGTCAATCATGGAATCATCTGTGTTTTCAATAAACAATAAACCCTCATTTTGTTTACCCTCTGTGATTTGGTTATTGTCTGTAGCCACAGAAGGAACATGAGGCGACTGCAGATTAGCTTTGCAGGATAAACATCCAGTACATAATTTTGCTTCCAGTTTAGCTAGTTCTTGCATTTGTAGATTATTAAGAATACAAAGGAAGGGAAGCTCATGTCTTGCTCAATTTATGGTCTTGGATGAGCTTTGATCAAATAAGGTTCAAGAAGATGCCACACTCTGTTCCAGGTTGACAGAAGACGTCTTTCTTGTTGCTTCACTTCCTGTGTTTGTTTCTGTAACTTTGTATATTTGTTCTGCAATTTCCTTTTTATATGGAACAATAAACCAATAAAGTGTCAACAATGTACACGGATTGAATACTAGAAAGCATTACATTAAAAAGATATCTAGCGTAATCTTCATCAATTAACTTCATCAATTAACTCTTGTGTTCATATATTACAATAATTTGGTCTCCAACGCCTGCGATCGAACTTTGGAACCTTAACCATTCGAATGGCTATCATAGCTCATATCAGAAGGATATTTCTATTGCATAACATAGGAATATGGTGTAATCAGGCCAGAACACTGGATGGATTCAGACAGATACAACAACTGGTGCGTATAGATTGATCACTTCTCACTTTCTTTAGTGGGGCTCGTTTCGACAACATAATCTCTCATGAGGCTTGTGTTTGATTCATCAACTATCTGTAAAAAGGAGGCCAAAGAACCACGAAACAATAAGAAGAATTATCCATCATCATTTATCAATGGCAAGAAGCATCAGAAACAAAATGACTGAATTCTGACCTTCACTGATAATCTCTTCAAGTTGTCCCACTCAAAATCATTCTTACAGTACGCAGATCGAACCTACAGCAGCTTGCCATAGATTCAGTTTATTGTTGATCAATACATGCAGATGTGGCTGGCATTTCTGGTTAAAAAAAATGAAATTTTGAACAAGAATAAAAAGTGTGCTGACCTCTAAGATTCGCATAGCTGTAATGTGGACATGATGTTGTAATTTGAATCATAGGATTTGGGCACGTTTGAGAGAAAAAAGGATATAATGTTAGAGAGGAAGAATTAAGAACAGAAATAGAAAATTAAGAACCAATAAGAGATGTGTGGTTAGCATTACCCAAACCCTTATGCCTAGAAGATTCCCTCATCAGTTTAGCACAAAATTTGTCTCCATCATTCAAGGAATGCCTACTCAAAAACTCCATCAACTCTTCATATGCTTCGGGGCTATAGCTCTGCTCTGGGAAATAATTGTTAACAGATGAAATCATCCAAATAAACAATCATAAGCTTATAAACAAAACAGACGAAACTTCAGCAGCAAGGAAAGGAGGAACCTCTAGCTGTGCAGTGACAATTCTAACAGCAATGTAAGTGAAGAAATCATGCAGGTTTTTTGCTGCCTTTTTCTCTGGTGATGCTTCTCCAAATCCTACATAATACATCTAACAATTAAAACTTAAAAAAGATAAAGAAACGCAAAGATGTATGTTTCTCTGTGTGACACCCACCAGGGACATACATCTTTTGGCAGTACAAGCGAGTTGGTTGAGTGGTTCTTGGTTTCTTGCACGGCCAAGAAGGATAAGCTTTGTTCCTGTAAGGTTTTGGTAAGAAAAAAGAGAGCTGAGAGAGTGACAGAACTGAAGAGGTTTCCATGCTTGCTGATAGAAATCTTAGTTTTGGTCTGAGAAGTGAAGATTTGGGTCCTGTTTTTTGTGATGCTTTGAGCTCAGGCTGAGACCACCCAAACTGATTCAAGCAACAAAAAAAAAAAAAAAAAAAAAATCCTATCTGCCTCAGCTTTGCTTCCAGTAGTTGATGCAAAAATATCTTACGAGTCCATCTGGAAAAGTGGTAAAATCTCTCTCAGTAGTCACACTTTCTTTCATATCCTCCAGGATCGAGCCCCACCACTGTTGTCTTAGGTGCAAAGGGAAGGTGCTCCTGCCAAATTGCACAAAACTACAAATCTGGACCAGGAAGAGTTATGTGGATAGCAATTGTGTCGCCTGTAGTTTTTAAAAAATTTAACCAAGTATTTCCATCCATATTTGATAGCAGATTCCATCCAAATTGTGGTTGTTGTTGGTTTTTTTTTTTTTTTTTAAAGAATTATGATAGAAGTCTTCAATTGACGAAATCAAAATTGCTTGGAGCTAAAAGATAGCAATCCAATAGTCGAGGGGTTTCTTTGAGATTTGCTAAAACAAAGTTATGACCTCTTCACTAATTTTTGAAGCTAGGGACAGTAATAGAACTTGATGACTTGTACATCTTCATTTTGCTTTGAAGAAGGGAGACTAATTCCTCACTCAACATTTTTTTAAAAAAATATATTTGATTTATAAAAAATATGAAATTAATGTTTTTTTATATCAAAATTAAAAAAAATCATTTTAAAACATCTTCAAATAAAAATGGATGTAAAGTTATTAAAACCAGCCTAATCTATAACATGAATCAAACTCTTAATACGAGTTGAATTAAAATTATATTATTTTATTTTTTAAAATTAAACCAGGTTTTAATTGAGTAGATCTGAGATAGGTTATTATGTTAAACTAACTAATTCAATTAAGGTTAGTGTTGCTTGACTTGTTCTAACACTAGATCCAGGCCAGGTACTAGGTTAGCAGATATTGGATCAACATGACGACACAAGCCGAGTGTAATAATTGTAGATAGATGATGAATATTTGCTTTAAAAAAGGGAGGGTCGGTCCTTAAAAGAAGGATGAATGCAATGTCTTAAACTCATCACTGACCTATATCAAAGCCTTGATTACCAGTTGGATGAATTGACCTGAGACAATCAAAACAACAACAATCTCTTAAGTTTTATGAAGTTAAATAACCATGCATGTTAATTACAGTTTAATATATTTTTTAAACACTGGGCCGGAACTAGAAATCGGATCAGCCGAGTTTTGGACAAAAATATTGAATCATATCAAATTTAATAAATGCAGATGAATGATGATATTTGAACCTGAATAGTCGATTTGAAATTAAATTCGATTCAAAAAATAATTTTGATATTAAATTGCATCCAAAACATCTGTTGCAAAAATTGACTGACAATCTGATACTTCCGGCTATAAACAAGCAAATTCAACGTCATCAAAAGAGGCCAAGATTGGATACAGAATTCAAATAAACAATGCTCTGACTACCTTCTTGCACCCTTATAAACGATCGATCGCTTCTCAAATCAGTTCTTACAGTCAAATCTTTCGTGCTCTTCCCTTCTTTTTAATTCCTCAATTAATTCGAAGTCCAAATCCTCCTCCACAACTATTTGTGACCTTGACTTAGCCTCATAATCTATTGAAAGAATTATCAGACCTTTCTCTTTCCTGAATTATATGTCTACACCATTATTGCGAACGACTTTTCTACTCTTACAGGATGTCAACGGTGTATTTTAGTCGGTCCCTGATCAATAATGTCCATTATTGAATCTGAGGCCCAACAGCTCACGTTTCAAATTAAACAAATAATACACTTGGAGACCATCGTTCAAGTCTCCCTTTGATCGATGTGTAAGAATTCAAAGTTGTTTTGGAAGCCATTTTAGGTTTTTGATTCATATGAGAATTAATTTCGATATCAATTAATTAATATTATTATATATGAAATATTTCTTATATATTTAAATGTAATTTTTTTTATATAATTTCAATATTTTAAGGCGTATATATAAAATAAGTCTTAATTGCTTTAAAAAATGAATATTATTTATCGCATGTAATGTCATTATATTATACACACGATCTATAATATATATATATAAATGTGTATATAGAGTAAATATATAGTTAAATAATTTTAAAGATATTCAAGCTTGCTTGAAAAGAAAAAAAAATGAAGTTGTTTTAGCTTCGCATGCAGCTGAGGCCGCCTCTACCCTATGATTTAATATATCTGTTTTTCCGCCTGTGATGCACTGCAGTAAGATCATGAAATTCATGCTTTTATTCCTAAGAACAAACACACCTTTCCACATCATAAAAAAAGAAAAGAAAAGAGTCAACCCTAAAAACAATAATGTGAATGCTGATGGGGTGCTCTTACATACGCGCTTTGCTGATCCCTACAGTCCCTTCCAAGTTGATTATTGGCTGGAGACTTCACTGTTAGCAATTGACTTCCTGTTGAGCTCTCTATATATTGGCACCCCTCACGTTGAGGTCAAGCATCAGTTGCACTATTACTGATATCTATCAATAATGGAGAAGAAACCTAAAGAAGCAAGAACGCCATTGACAGGCTTTGCGTCAATAAACGAAGACCTTGTTCAAAACATTCTGAAGAGAACACCGGCTTCATCCTTTGCATCAGCTGCTTGTGTTTGCAAATCATGGAACCAAACTTGCAATCAAATCCTCTCCAAACCAAAGCTTGCTTCTGCCTTTTCTCTCAACCCAGACCAGAAGGTTTGTGGGGCCTTCGAATGAAAACCTACAAATGCCATTATATTTTATGGTAAATCTCTAACTTGAATTGACTTTGGGTGCGTTTTCATGATGATCAAACAGGTTGCATCACAAGAGGTTGTGAATAAGGTTCTCTCCGAGCCCATTAGACCCCAGTTTGCCATTGCAAATGTTATTGGGAGTGGTGTTGATTTGAGTGAAACCCTCAATTTTGTAAGATTTATCAGTAAACTTTGCTTTTTTATTTCTTGTTACGAAGGAAACCCTCAATGTTAATGTTTACTCGAGCTACAAAATAACATAAGTCAATAATATTTTGATGTCTCTTTTTTATTCTTCTTAGTTTTAACTCTTTTTGACCTTCTTCTACTTCCACTTCTTCCTTTTTTTTGTTAATCTAATTCTATGTTACTCTATATGGTATACGTTGCAGTTAGCAGCGAAACTTGGTTCAAAAACTCCAATTATTGTGTCTTGTGCAAATGGAATCATAGGAAGAGACGCTGTTACTGATGAACATCAAGAGGTCACCGCTTTTAACATTTTTT
>Ga0325405_1008294_pt1 | contig 10343 bp, 9 predicted proteins | sample PopdelMetagenome_21_FD_205663 | JGI IMG/M metagenome (GOLD analysis project Ga0325405, IMG submission 205663) | Populus deltoides microbial communities from Bellville, Georgia, United States - Xylem-Control-R2 | ecosystem: Host-associated > Plants > Phyllosphere > Stem > Wood/Secondary xylem...
TGCTGCGAAGTCCATGATGAAACCCCCCGGTTTAGGATACCAGAAAATTGACATGTGCCCTAACTTCTGCATGTTATACTACCTTGAAAATGCTGAGATGACTGAGTGCATGACATGCGGGCATTCCCGTTACAAACCTAGAACTGGCAAGGGAAAGACTCTAGTGGCATATAAAAAACTTAGATACTTCCCGATCACACCTAGACTGTAGAGGTTATTCATGTCACCAAGGACTGCTGAGCACATGACATGGAACCAAGCACACCATGCGGTTGATGGAGTGATGGTTCATCCTTCTGACGGTGAAGAGTGGAAACGCTTTAACAGTGTTCATCCTCACTTTTCAGCTGAATCAAGGAATGTGCGTCTTGGGTTATGTATAGACGGATTCAACCCATTTAGGTCATTTGCTGCTCCTTGTTCTTGTTGGCCGGTCATACTCACAGTTTATAACTTGCCATCGGGAATATGTATGAGGTCGGAGTTCATATTTTTATCTACTGTCATACCCGGTCCAAGCAGCCCGGGGTAGAATATAGATGTTTGTCTTAGACCGTTGATTGATGAGTTGGCGCAGTTATGGTCCTCCGGAGCTCTGACTTATGATATATCGAGGAAAAAAAATTTCCTTATGAGGGCGGCTTTGATATGGACTATCAATGATTTTCCAGCTTATGGAATGCTTTCTAGTTGGAGCACGCATGGAAAACTCACATGTCCATACTGCATGGAAAACTACAAGGCATTCACATTAACAAACGGAGGTAAAGCTTCCTTTTTTTACTGTCACCGTTGCTTCTTGCCGCTGAATCACAGGTACAGAAAGAACAGAAAAGATTTCTTTGTTGTCAGAGTTGAAAAAGATGTTGCATCCCCGCGTCTTTCTAGTGAAGAATTGCATGATGTTAACTCAGAGTACGGTGACATTGTGTTTGGCCTTCAATCAGGTAAGCAAAAGTTTCCTGGTTTTGGATTGACCCATAATTGGGTAAAGCGAAGTATCTTTGGGGAGCTTCCTTATTAGAAGACCAATCCCCTCCGCCATAACCTTGACATCATGCACATCGAAAAGAACATGTTTGAGAACATTTTCAACACCGTTATGGATGTGAAAGGGAAGACAAATGACAACATCAAGACTAGATTGGATATAGCTTTATACTATAACCGTAAAAATATGGAGTTGGTTTATGAAGAGTCATGGTTCGCAAAACCAAAAGCAAGCTTCATGTTAAAGAAAAACACACAACTATTAATCTACAAATGGCTTAAGAGTTTGCGTTTTCTGGATGGACATGCATCGAACATATCAAGGCTGGTTAATATAGAGGACTGCAGGTTGTATGGAATGAAGAGTCATGACTGCCACTTGTTTATACAAACACTCATCCCATTAGCTTTTCGTGATTTGTTGCCAAAGGGAATATGGGATGCACTCACGGAGATCAGTCATTTCTTCAAAGATATATGCTCCAGCAAGTTGAATGTTGATCACATTGAGAGGCTTCAAACGAATATCATCGAGACACTATGCAAACTTGAGATGATATTCCCTCCATTATTTTTTGACTCAATGGAGCATCTTCCTATACATCTACCGTTCGAGGAAAAAGCTGGAGGACCAGTCCAATATAGATGGATGTACCTATTTGAATGGTTAGATATTACAGTTGCAATGTAATTCATATATAAAAGTATTTTATATGTTTTTCTCAATTGAAAATACTTGATTAATATTTCAATGTAGGTACTTGTTTAATCTCAAGAAAAAGGTTAAGAACAAGGCGCATGTTGAGGCTTCGATATGTAAGACCTATATTGTTGAGGAGATCTCAACATTTATCTCGTACTATTTTGAACCTCATCTGAGAACGAGAATCAATCGCGTTCCACAGCATGATGATGGCGGTGAAGTGCCTTCCAGTGGGAACTTGTTAATATTCTCAAATACTAGATGACTCACACCTAAAAATGCCATAAGAGGAAGATATTTGTCAGAAATAGAGTTCAAACAAGCACACAACTATGATCTATTTAACTGTGATGAGCTGAGACCTTTTATTTAGTAAGTTTATACTAATTAAACTTTGTTAGTAATATACTGTTAATTATATATTGTAATATCATACACTCATCATCACTTGTAGGCAACATCGACAATATTTGCTCTCCAATAACTCACAGCTGACCGAATCCCAGATCTTTCAATTACAAGATGAACAGTTTGCCACATGGTTCAGAATATATAAGCACTATCACAAACTCATTCTAACTTGTAAAATTACTGTACGTATGCATGTCATTACGAGATTCTCGTTCATTTACTGTTTATTGATGTACATTACATACAAGGTTTATCAAATGGGAAGGAGTGCGCCTAAGTCATTGTCTTTACTAAGCCTGGGGCCTGAAAGAAAATGTAAGTGCTACAATGGGTATTTTGTCAATGGATATGTTTTCCATACTGAAGAATATGGGCAAGGAAGAAAGATATACAACAGCGGTGTTTGTGTTAAAGGATCCACTAGCAGTGAGTTAGAAGTTGACTACTTTGGTAGATTAGAAGAGGTCATCGAACTGGAATATCATAACGAGCAGAATAGAGTGTTTTTATTCAAATGCTATTGGTATGACACGACTGACAGATGAATCAGAGTTGATCCGCACTATGGTCTGGTTGAAATCAACTCAAAAGCTAGACTCCGCAACATAAACAATGTCTTTGTTTTCGCAAAGCAATGTCAACAAGTTTATTACACATACACCTCTTCATTTAGAAAGGATCGATCAAGAGTGGATTGGTTGTCTGATTTAAAAACGAAACCCCGGGGTCGTGTCGAGGTTGTTCAGGATAAGAACGAAGACACAAGTGTGTGAGATGAAGTCTTTCAAGTTAGTATATTGGTTGAACCATATCGAGTTGCGCCTTCGATTGAATTGGAAGAAAATTCAAATTTTCGTGTTTTCGATGATAGTCTTGTTGATGTTGACGCAGATGAGTTAAATTTTGTTTTGACCTCTAGCGGACAAGCAAATGTCGATGAAGAAGATGATATCCATATTGAAGATTGCAATGAAGGTGATGACAATTCAATTGATGACGAAGAAAAAGGAAATTCTGACCAACTACCAAAATGAAGCCCTGTGTAAAACCTTTTTTTTCATGTAATTTAGATTATGGATGATATATTTTGTAACACGAAATATTTATTACTTGAAATAATTACTTGAAATGCCACAATCATGAAATAATTACTTGAAATAATTATAGATCATGGATGATATATTTTGTAACACGAAATAATTACTTGAAATGCCACAATCACCGACGTCCATACCGACGGAATAAGTCCGTCGGCATTTCACAGAGAGTTCGAAAATAATTACTTGAAATGCCACAATCACCGACGTCAATACCGATGGATATACGTCCGTCGGTAAGTTGTCGGCGGGTCAATTTTACCGACAAAATTACCGACGGACTGCGCGAATTCCAAAGGGTTGTGCATTAAATGCATCTCTGGCCGCGTCATCTTGCCAACGGAATTACCGACGGACCACGAAAAATATGGAGGGTCATTAAAAATTTGGGTGCGAAATTCAAAAATTACCGACAGAGTTTTGACACTTCACCGATGGAATAAATTAAAATAATAATTAATTTTATATCTGTTGGTGAATCCGTCAATAAAACTGCCATATAAGTTCCAGCGACCGCCCTTTCAGTTCATTTTTTCTTCTCCTCAGTTTTTCACCTTAAATTTTGATTTTTTTCCTCTCCATTCTTCAAAGCTTTCACCTGCAATCTCTTGCAAGTTTTCTATATTATAATTTGTTGAATATTTATTGTTAATGTTGAATTTACCTTAGAATTAGTAATTGAATATGTTGGAATAATTATTAATTTTACTATATTATTGCATGATTTGTGTTTAATTTTTTCCATTTATTTTGATTGTTAATCTAGAGTTTTTTTTTTTGAATTTATTGTTTTGTTGTAGTGGCATAATTATTGAATAATTTTTTGAATTGTAATTGTTAATGTTGAATTTACCTTAGTATTAGTAATTGAATATTTTGGAATAATTGTTAATTTTACTCTATTATTGCATGATTTATGTTTAATTTTTTTCATTAATTTTAATTGTTAGTCTACAGTTTTTTTTTATTTATTGAATATATTTTATTGTTGTTTTGGCATAATTATTATTAGTTAATTTGTTGAATATTTATTGTTAATGTTGAATTTACCATAGAATTAGTAATTGAATATGTTGGAATAATTATTAATTTTACTCTATTATTGCATGATTTGTGTTTAAATTTTTCCATTTATTTTGATTGTTATTCTAGAGTTTTTTTTTTAATTTATTGTTTTGTTGTATTGGCATAATTATTGAATAATTTTTTGAATTGTAATTGTTAATGTTGAATTTACCTTAGTATTAGTAATTGAATATTTTGGAATAATTGTTAATTTTACTCTATTATTGCATGATTTGTGTTTAATTTTTTCCATTAATTTTAATTGTTAATCTAGAGTTTTTTTTTATTTATTGAATATATTTTATTGTTGTATTGGCATAATTATTGAATAATTTGTTGAATTGTAATTCTTAATGTTGAATTTACCTTAGGATTAGTAATTGAATATGTTGGAATAATTAGTATAGATTGGGTCAATTGGTTGTGGCTTTTGTTAATATGTGCAGGTTTGTGGATTTGGGTAGTATCCAGTATAGAGGAGGTGCTGTCGAATTTTTTTTTAACATTTGAATTTAATTATATAATTATTTGTATAAAATTATGTAGATGCGTAGAATGAAAAGCAGGGTTGGTCGCTCATGTACGGTCGCAGCTAGTTCGTCTAGCAGCGATGATGATATTTCCTTAGATGCCTTTCAAGAAGAGGCACCTACACCACCTGCGCCGTCAACCGATGTTGTCTCTTCCAGCGCTACTTCACAGCGCAGAGGCGGGGTGCCTTCACAGCGGAATCAATTTACCCGTAAGTACGAGGCACAGTGGAAGGACGACCTTTCAATGTAAGTTTGTTAAGGTTTAATTTTTTTAAAAAAAATTACAGCATAATTTATGAAGTAATCACTATTTAATTTATTTCATATATATTCAGGTTCACAAACATTGAGGCCACCCGAGTAATATCATCGGCGTTTAAATCGTCGATGGAGATTCCATTGTTTCAATGGAGTCAGATATCCAAGCATCCTGAATGGATGCCTCAAATCAATGCATGGTTTGGCAGATTTCAGGTTGGTGTTAATTTATAATTTTCAGCTTATTTCTAATAAATTATTTTTTTATTCAAACTTATTTATTTATACACAGCACAATTTCTGCTGGGATAGTGAGCATAATACTATTGTGAGGAGGGTGTGGGAAAATCACGCTGCAACTAGGTAAGATAAAAAAAAATACAAGATTTTTTTTAGACAAAAATTTATGTTTCAAAATGTAATTTTTGGTTGCGTGAAGTAGGTTGCATGATTTTTGGAATGAAGCAAAAAAAAGGGTAAAAAAAACTACGAGGGATAAGGGTTTCAAGGCTGGAACGATGTTGCGGTTTGGAGGGATTTCAAACCGATATACATCCCAGAAGATATATGGTTGCACTATCTTGAGCATGTGACGTCTAAGCGGTTCACACGACGCTCACAGTCCGGTGCTGGTAACCGGAATCGACCAATTCATGGCGGGGTGACAACGCACACTGGCGGCTCCATTCCGTTTGCTTCACATGCGAAACAGATGGTAAGATTAATTTAAATAAAATATATCGTTAAATTAAGTTGTTGTTAATATATCTTTTTTCATTATAGACTGCGTCTCTTGGATGTGAGCCGAGCCCGATGGAGCTGTTTGTGGATACGTACGTGCGGAGTCAAGACCGCCAAAAGGGGGCGCAATAGTTCGTTGATAACCATGCTCAACATTTCGTGGTATGTTTGTTCAACCATTTTATTTTGTAAGTTATTATGTTTATTGAATTGAATATGATGATTACTTTTTTTATTTTTAGGAGACCTATAATAATCGGTTGAGGGAGAGATACAAGGATGATATTTTGACCCATCCGGAATTCGATCCGGATTTGTGGATGGAGGTTGGATCGTCAAGTGGACCTAATAAAAATCGAGTTTACGGGCTCTCCAACACTATGGCCGACAACTTGTGGTCGACCCGTAGTGTTTCAACCGTTGGAAGCTCCAAATCAATATCGAGCTCCCAATCTAAGGAGTTTGTGGCCTTGCAGCAACACATGACTCAACTCATCGACAAATACGACCACCTATCAGCTGAGTACGCACAACTCAAAGCGTCTCATGCACAACAAAGAGCGGAGTCTGAGCAAATCAAAGCGTCTTAAGCACAACAAAAAGTAGAGTATGAACAACAAAAAGCGGCTTATGAACAGCTTCACGAAATGGTCATGAACATGGCAACACATAGTGGAACATGTGTGCCTAATCCTTTTTGGCTATATAACCACCAGCCTCCTCCTCCAGGATCTCCTCCTCCTCCTCCAGCTCCACCTTTATATTAATTTGTAATAAACATTATTTACCTTTAAAACTTCATTTAATATTTTTTTTGAAACATATTTAGTTTGTAATGAATATTATTTAACTTTGATTTTTTTATGTTTAATATAAATTTTATTAGCATATTTGGTTTGTATTACCATTAATTTATATAGTTTTATATTATATATTCTAAATAATTTTTTTAAAAAAAATTCAGAAAAAAAACTATTACCAAGGGTTTTACCGACGGAATTAATCCGTCGGAATCTGACAATAGCATTCACCGACGGATACATTCGGTTGGTATTTCAAACACTCACCGACAGCTTTCTTGACGGACTTAATCCGTCGGCATTTGACAGTAGCTACCACACTTACCGATGAATTTACAGACGGATATATTCGGTCGGTATGTCATACACTCACTGACAGTTTTACCGATGGAAACTTTTTTTTGGCGCGCAAATTCCGTCTGTAAAACTATCAGCAAATGGTTTTTTTTTCTGACTGATATAGAGATGGAATGGGGAATCACCGATGAAAGGAAAGCCGACCGATGTAATATGTCGGTTAAGACGTCAGTAAATAAATCACTGACGAATAGCTAATCACACATCGACGGAATATGTCCGTCGGTAAAACTGTGAAATCTTGTAGTGGTATTATTTTAAATGTAAATAAGAAAATAATTTTGAAAAAAATAGAAAAAAAGCATTTATTTAAAAAATAGAAAAAATATAATTTATAAAAAAAATAAAAAGGTCAGGCACGACTGGGCGTCCGTCGGTAAAACTGTGAAATCTTGTAGGGTATTATTTTAAATGTAAATAAGAAAATAATTTTGAAAAAAATAGAAAAAAAAGCATTTAATTAAAAAATAGAAAAAATATAATTTATAAAAAAATAAAAAGGTCAGGCGCGACTGGGCTTTTAATTTTTTTTATTGTAGGATAACATATCATCCACCCTAATTTTTTAAAAAAAAAAGCATGTTAAGGTAGACAATGCATTGTCTAATTTTGCCTAGATTCAGTGGCTGGAAAATTAAGGATAAAGGTTTTTTTTACTTTAAAACCTATTTTTCAATCTATTTTTTACTTAAAACACCTATAAAACACATTAAAAACCTTGATAAACATATTTGCGGCTTCAAAATACCTAAACCACCACCCCAAAACCTGAAATAAGAAACTATTTGAGCTTAAATTTATTTTTTTAATGCACTTTCAAGGTAAAAACAAGCACCTAAGATGAACTTTTCTCATTAAATGAAACCATTTGACTCAAAGATCGACCATTTTGATGGTCGGAATTGGAATCAACAATATTTTCTCTCTTTGTCATCGAAATCCGGTGATCACTTTCTCTTATCTCTCAAACTAAGGACTAAAAAGATAACAAAAATAAACTTTTGAACCAAAATTGAATTGGAAAAATATTGAGGGACCAATTATATATTGTTTTTAAAGTGTGAGGACTAAATTAAACTTTTAAGTGAACTTTGAAACCATTACCCATTTGTGAAACATTTTCTAATTTGATCCCCTATCTTTTAATTTTGTCCTTATTCAATAAATTTGATTCAATTTGCTTTTAACTTGGCTAAAAAGGATGCAATTAAACCAAAAAAAAGTTTGAGGATTGAATTGAAAACAAAGCAAAATCTTGAACTGTAGTTCCACGGTAAAATGTGAAAGTGTGAACAGTGGTGTGTGCATGTGAAAAGGCCATGACTTTTAGATTTTTAGTAACTAGATCATTGACTCGCGCTACACTGAGGGTCGGGTCAAATTTCTTTTCAAAATATTGAGTGCTCAGAAATTCAACCTTCTAGAGTAGATGGAGTGTGAACCAAAGCTGGTGGAAGATGAAGTGGAAGATTTTAAGGTCAATTCAAGTCTATTTTTTGGGTTTATTGGGGGTTGTGTTTCAACAAGGTTTTGGTCAAATTTTTCTTGAATTTAAAAAAAATGTTCAAATGTTGCTAACTTTTTTTCTTGTGGAAAAATAAATAAATTGTGTGGGGGTTGACTCGACGTAACTCAGTTGACTTTGAGGGAATAAAAGCAACTTAGATGACCTGTAAAAATATAATTTGAAAAAAAATTTAAAATGATATTTTTTAATATTAAGATAGCAATATATCGGATTAACTTGAATCAACTTGGATCAACATGTCAAATCCACGACTCAAGTTATGAGACTATGATAACCCATAGAAAGTAGATCAAAACAAAGTATGAAGCATAATTCTCAATCAACCCAATATTAAAAGATGAAAATGAAAAAAAAATCAATTAAATAAAGGACTTAAAAAAATAATCCGAGTTAACCTGTCAAACCCGTAACCTGAGTCATAAAACCAAGATAACCCTATAGAAAGCAAATTACGAAGTCCAATTCTCAATCAGTTCAATGTTGAATGACAATTGATGAGATTAAAAACAAAAATCAATTAAAAAATGACATAAAAAAACAAAATGAGTCAATCCACTAAACTCATGATCTAGGTTTTAACACCGAGATAATCTCTTAAAAAGAAAAAAAAAACAACTTTATTTAACCTAGGATAACTTGTCAAATCCATGACTTAGATAATGAGATTGAGATAAACCCACAAAGAGAAAATCAAAACAAACTATAAAACTCAATTTCCAAACAAATTTGTCAGATCCAATGTTAAACGATAAAATTTATAAAGATTTTAATTTAAAAAATGCTATAAAAAATGAGTAAAGTCAACTCGTGTTAACCCGTTAAGCACTATTTATAGGTTATGAGGCTTAGATAACCTAATTAAAAGTAAACCAACATAAATCATAAGGCATGTTTTTCAATCAAATACAATATTAAATAATGAAATTGAAAGAAAAAAGTCAATAAAAAAGAAAAACAGCAAGTCAACTAGATTAACCCGTCAAACCCACACGATCCAGGTCATGATATAAGAATAACCCAATAAAAACCATATCCAATGTTGAATAACTCGTAACCGAGATAACATCTTAGAAGAAAATTTAAAAAATAACTCGATTTAATTGGGGTTAAAATGCCTAAAATCCACAACCCTGATCATAAGATCAAGATATCTCTATAAAAAGCAAATCAAAACAGATTATGAAATGCAATTCCCAATTGATCCAATGATGAAATTAGAAAAAAAGAAAAAACTCGATTAAAAAAAGACACAAAAAACAACGCGAGTCAACTCAGGTTAACCTGTTAAGCATTATTCATGGGTCATGAGACCGAAATAACCTAATAGAAAGTAAACAAAAAAAAATCATGAATTCTAATTCCAAATCAACCTAATATTAAAGGATAAAATTGGAAAAAAAAAGTTAATTAAGAAAAATAAAAAGAAAACTCGAGTTAATCGGGTTAACCTGTTTAGTATTATTCCCGGGTTATGAGATCAAAATAACCTAATAGAAAGCAAACAAAAAAAATTATGAAGTCTAATTCTCAATCAACTCAATATTTAAGAATAAAATTTTAAAAAAAAATAATTAAAAAAATCTAAATCAATCGAATTAACCTACTAAATTTACAATAAATGAGAATAACATAACTCAACAAAAAATAATATATTAAAAATTAATATAATAAAATGCATTCGATTGAAAAAAATCAAGTAATAAAAATAACAAATTACTATTTCAAAGTAACAATGTTCCACGAGGGGGACACTAAAACTCCTTTTTAGTTTTAGATTAATTACAATTTTCATAACATCATCATCATGGGCTGGCTAAATATATAGAGCCCAACCCCAAAATACAAAACCTTAAGGCCCAA
>Ga0325405_1008295_pt1 | contig 10343 bp, 3 predicted proteins | sample PopdelMetagenome_21_FD_205663 | JGI IMG/M metagenome (GOLD analysis project Ga0325405, IMG submission 205663) | Populus deltoides microbial communities from Bellville, Georgia, United States - Xylem-Control-R2 | ecosystem: Host-associated > Plants > Phyllosphere > Stem > Wood/Secondary xylem...
GCGCGCGTGTTTTTCTTTTATGGCGTGCCCAAAATATTTTTGCGGGTCATCGTGGCTCGGCTTGAACCAACTCTGGTTACAAGGAATCATACTCGTGCGGCTGCGCCAATTTCATATTAATTTGGTGTGAGCAATTACATGGTGTCTTGGTAGTCTTGACACGTAAACATTTATTTCTCCCTTTCAGATTATCATGGTTATAAAATATGTCCGGTGTCGTGTGTTGACCCAAGATTCGTCCATCTGACTTTCAAGATGCCAATTCAGTTCTGAGCGTGTTTAACATTATGTTTTGGGAGTGTTTTAAAAAAAATTAATTTTTTTTAAATTAATATTTTTTTATGTGCTGATATTAAAAATAATTTTAAAAAAATAAAAAATATTATTTTGATATATTTCAAAATAATAAAAAACCGCTATCAAACTCTTAAATATATTTTTAATAAAAAAATTGCTTCACAAAATATTACCCTTTCAAATACAATCTTCATAAAGAGAAATTGCTTCACAAACAACTCATAATTGTATGGTCATGTAAAAGAAACTGGATAGTCATCTCTCATTCCATATCTTAGTAATCAAGAAAAGAGGATTATATAAAACGTACAACCACTCTAAAGGTGGCAGGAGTAGAAATCACGAGGAAAAGTTTTAAATATTTCATCTACTTGTTACTTAATTGATCCAATAAAAATTAGGGTTGATTTAAAAAAAAATAAAAACAGTTTTATTTTGATTTTAAAAAAATAAAATAACATTATTTTAAATAAATCAAATCAATCCAGATTAACTTTTTTATCTTATTATTACTTAGGTTCGTAGCTTCTCATAATTTAATCTCAAGGAATAATTAATATAAAGTGTAGCATGTGATACTTAAAATATATAACATATAATCTGTCTATTTATAAATAATTTCAAGGTACTTGAGAAAACGTAAATGTAACTAGCTATTTAAAAAAGTGGGGTCATTAGTCGTTGTTTTTTTTTTGTTTTTTTATTAACATGAGTGTCTGGTTTAATTTGTACGCACTTCGACTAATCTCACAGTTACTGAAATTAATGACTATGTAGGTCTCTAGTGGCTATCATATTAGTAACTATTGTTGGGGAATTCCGGCTGCCCCATGCGCGGACCGGGGGTGTTCTGATCTTTCTCAACGGAGGGTAAAGCACACTGACACAATAATTTACGTGGTTCGGCAAATTGCCTACATCCACGGGAGAGAGTCCATATTATTTAGAGATAGAGAAAGGATACAATAAATACATGGAGGAGTATCACTCAACTCCCAGCTCACACACTCTGCTGCATATGGCAGCAGGGCTGCTGCCCATGGCAGCAGCTCCTCTTTCCCTCTTCTTCTCTTCTCTTCACGTTCTCAAACACTCTCACTTCTCTTAAAACACTCTCACATAATATGCCTCCTTTGTAGGCATCAAGAGCTAAGCATCTCCAGCACATGGAGGGAACAATCAAGCCATAATACATGGCATGAATTATGCCGTAATTCATGCTTCCATTTGGCATTCCACTAAGCATAGTGGTGGGTGGGTCATTTGCCACAATAATGGCAATTTCCTAACAACTATAAGGCTCGAACTTGAGACCACAAGAGAGCGAATCCCCTGATTCTAAGCTCTTATCACTGTACCACGCCTACTATATGGTTATTAGTCACTGTTTTTTAATTTCATTACTACATGCTATTTTGGAGAATCGGATTGAAACAACATCATTCTTACCAAGTTTTTTATGAGGAATTGGCTGATCATATGGCAAGAAACAAGGTTATTTAGTTAGAAGTAAGAGATTATCGGGGTGATAAATTATGTTTGATTAAGGAATAATGATTACTTGAACTTATATGATTTTTATAATCAACTATTTAATCTTTATTTTTAAAAAAATATATATCTAATCTTGTAGTTCTATACAATACAGGACATGAATGGATGTATGTTGGTGAAATATTAATTAATGTGTTCATTAAGTGATGACGCGAATATTAACACCTAAGATAATTTATGAATAATATCATGAATAATATGCCATGTCAATAAATTAATAATATATATATATATAATATCCACCTATTTTTTATTTACTCTCATTTTGAAAACTAAAATGTTAAGATAAGAAAATACTCAAAGAGTTTTTATTTCCGGCAACATGGTCTAGGTTTTTATTACGGTTAAAAGACGAGAGGAAAGAACACGTCTCCTTAGATTTTGGAGAATCCTTTTAGCTGGTTAGTCAAAGAGTAGTTTACAAGTAAAATAATTTACCCAGGCATTATATATTGGTAATAAATCTATAATAAAATAGAAAGAAGGCGATAAAACAACAGTGGGCCTCCATTCCATATATTTGGTTGGGTTTGGCGGCCCACGATAGAGAAATCCTCTCAATGGAGACTTGTTCCTCTCACTCGCCCACAGGGATCGTGACATCCAAATCATCTTCTTTTTTGTTTTTTGCAAAGTAGACGAGGCATGGAGCACACGCATGGTAGTTATAGCTTGTGAATATAATATGAGTATTGATCTGGGGGACAGGGAAGGAGTTTGATGGAGCTCGATTAATTAACATTTAATAATCATTTTTTAGTTTAAGAAATGAATTTTAAAAAAGGTGGAAAAACGAATTGACTGGGAAATCAAATGCATGATATTATTGGATCTAGCTTAGGTGTTTCTCTATTTTGGTTGGTTTTTAAAATGGTTTTTACTTGAAAATATAAAATAATATATTTTTTATTTTTTAAAATTTATTTTTAATATAAATACATTAAAAAAAAATAACAAATAAAAAATAACTTATAGCAAGAAAAAAAACTTCAATTTTTTTGAAAATTTCTATTAAAACGCGAGGCTAAACACCACCTAAGTATGCTATATTCTTTATCCAAATGTTACAAGTATATGGTATTACGATGCAAAATATTTTTTATTTAAAAATATATTAAAATAATATTTTTTATTTAAACATTAACATATTAAAATTATTGAAAAAACTAATATCTAATATCAATTTAATGTTTTTTCATGCTAAAAATATTACTAAAAGGCATGTTAAAACAGCCTTTTTAGAACTTTATTAGTTATTTTTTAGGATTCATTTTGAAAAATATATATATATATATAAAGAAGAGATAATATCCCTAATCTATCTTTTCTAGTTATATATTTTTATTTTTATTTTTAAATAAACTCTAGAAAATAACTAATAAAATAATTCTATACTTTTTAACACTATAATATTAATTGTTTTTAAGTGTGCTACAAAACAGGTTCGAAAAATATAAATAACACTTGAAAAAATTAAAGGCTGGGAAACAGGTTCTTAGGCTAGAAATTATAGCCCTGCAATGTTAATACTAGTGGTATATAGTAGTAGTAACTTTAATATAAAGTAAAGAAAACAAAAATGGACTTAATTTTGATATTGGGGTGCTTATAAAAAGGAAGGTCCATGGAGGTTCAGTCCTTGGTAAGTGATGAGAACGAAGTCCCCGTCGCCTAGATCTCTAAATTCTCTTCTCTCACACACAAACACCAAAACGAAGACTGACAAAGAATCGAATCAAGAGTGGAATTGGAAGACAACAAGGGATTTTGGGGTTCATTTCCACCTTTTTTTTAAAGAGTGAATGCGAGGAATTTCAAAGCCATTTTTTATATAAATAAAACTAACTGTAATACAGCTAGAGCAGTAGCAAGCAGGCAGTACTATAGTTCAGGCTGGAGCAGTGACTGGGAGCATTTATATTTTGGTTGTTAAGTGAGAATAGGATAGGAGTAGAAAGGGTCCTTTTCTTCATCATCTGCAAAAAAACATTGATTATTATTAGTGCATCCTTTTCCTGCTTTTGAGGTCTCGCCGTCTTTGAAGTTCGGCTCTGCTCCTTTTGTCTATTCAGATTGGTGGCGCATTAAAGTGGAGCTTTTACTAAAGAGATCGTAGCTGGAGATTTTTTTTTCTTGGGATGCTGAGGCTGCAGGTATTTAAGTCTGGGTCCTGGAACGAGGAGAAATCTTAAAAACTCTCACAACTGTGGCTGTACCTCCCTCTGCCTGCGTGCTTGTTGGGTGCTTTCCATTCTGAAAACTAGGTAAAGGTGACAAATCACAGTCAAGCGAAGGACATAACAGCCAGGGAGGGTTCGGATACATATCAACAAGTCATTTTTGGGTCATAGAGGAGAGGGATTCTTCTTTCTTTTTTCCCAACTCGAAAGAGACATTTCAAAAACAAGGTTAGTTTTGAAAGTGGAGTATTCGTGGAAAAAAATAAGTTCAAAACTCTGTTTTTAAAAGGTTTATGTGAGGGTGGAGACTGTAAGTGACTTCACTATTTTTAAAAAAAGTTTGGAAGAGGGAGTTTGGTGATTTTATTTGGATCTGAGAGGTGGGAGAGTCTTGTTGGCTTTCGTTTTCTGGGGTTGCGTTATTTTTTATTATGCAGTATGTATTTTGTCTCATTTTCTGTCTTTTATATGTTTCAGATTTACCAGGATTTAGACGTTGCTTTTACTAAAAAAAACTAGGACAATGTTGTCTCAGAAGCAAGCAGAAGAAGCAATAGTCTCCAACTATAGCGAGACAGATCAACACGAGGGCAAAGAAGAAGAGAAAGAAGAGAACCACTCCATTTTTAGTGTCAAGAGTGTTCTTTGGCATGGTGGTTCTGCCTGGGATGCCTGGTTCAGCTGTGCTTCTAATCAAGTACTGTATCCCTCTAAACCCATTTTCAAGAAGCTCCACATTTTTTGGTTCCATGATTTCTTGTTGCAAGAAAAAGAAGTAATTAACTTTGATGGTTTCTGTTACAGGTGGCACAAGTGCTGTTGACACTACCTTACTCTTTCTCTCAGCTTGGTATGCTATCAGGGATATTGCTTCAGATATTCTATGGACTCTTAGGAAGCTGGACAGCTTACCTTATAAGTGTGCTTTACATTGAGTACAGAAGCAGAAAGGCGAAAGAGAACGTTAGCTTCAAGAACCATGTCATTCAGGTTTGTTTTTGCTTCTCAAAACCGCCGCCGCCATCACCAATGCCTAATCTTCAATGCCAGAATATCTTGAATTACAGTAACAAGTTAAACCATCTTTTAATTTTGTGTTTAATGTAATTAAAAGAAAGATTACTTTTCTGGATTTCAGTGGTTTGAAGTGCTTGATGGGTTACTGGGTCCATACTGGAAGGCAGTAGGACTTGCTTTCAACTGCACTTTCTTACTCTTTGGATCTGTAATTCAACTTATTGCTTGTGCAAGGTAAGAGCTTCACGATGGTTTTCTATTTTCGTCTTCAATTAGAAATAGAAAAAAAAGTCTGATGTCTTTCTTGTTTGATTTTTAACTGTTTCTTGTTTTTTTCTTGACGAGAACAGTAATATTTACTACATCAATGACCACTTGGACAAGAGGACTTGGACTTATATTTTTGGAGCTTGTTGTGCCACCACAGTTTTCATACCCTCTTTTCACAACTACCGTATATGGTCTTTTCTTGGTCTTGGTATGACCACGTACACTGCCTGGTACATGGCCATAGCAGCTTTTGTTCATGGCCAAGGTGAAGGAGTGAAACATTCTGCTCCTACAAAGTTAGTGCTTTACTTCACCGGAGCCACCAACATCCTCTACACCTTTGGTGGACATGCTGTCACTGTGTAAGCTTTTTTCGATTTTTTCTTAAAAGATTATATTATCCTCCTCTTCTTTCCTTCGTGTGTAGTATCTACACGGCTTCTGTTTGCAGCTTTTGCCGGTAATGTTGGGTTCGAGACCCACAGACAAAATCATGCAATTTTTTTTTTGTTCCCTCTCCATTTCTCAAGTAGAGAATTGAAATGAACAGTAAAATGGTCCTCTGCTCTTGTTTCACTGTGTTCCTGACCTTTTAATCTCCTCTTATTTTGTCTTTACCTAGCCTAGCTTTCGTATTGTTTCCTAATCAGGAATGGGCTCAAAAGCCTTATCGATTCACTTATTGGAGCGTCGCAGGAAACTAGAGAATGAGAATCCAATGTTGTTTACATGAGGTCAATTGAGTCATTTAACAGTATACATGTGTAATTAGGTTTTAGAAGCTTAATTACTGTTGCCAGCGATGGTTGTTGTCGGAATTAGGTAGTCTTTTATATTATTTTTTTTATTATTTTAAATTAGTTTTTAATATCATTGTATTATATGTGGAATTGATCACGCTTTAATTTTACAGGGAAATTATGCATGCCATGTGGAAGCCGCAAAAGTTCAAGTGTATTTACTTGCTAGCTACTCTCTACGTGTTCACACTGACAATTCCGTCAGCTTCCGCCGTCTATTGGGCCTTTGGTGACGAGCTCCTCAACCATGCCAATGCCTTTTCTCTCCTCCCCAAGAATGGATTCCGTGATGCCGCCGTTATCCTCATGCTTATCCACCAGGTCTGTTTAATTCTGGCTGCGTTGATCTGACTACTTGATTGCCCCTGAAAGAATCGACATTGTGCTTTTTAATGGAATTTGACTGGGAGTTTGCTTTTGTTGAATGGCGCAGTTCATCACATTTGGGTTTGCGTGTACGCCATTGTACTTTGTGTGGGAGAAGGTAATAGGGATGCATGACACAAGGAGCATTTGCTTGAGGGCACTTGCAAGGCTACCGGTGGTGGTTCCGATATGGTTTTTAGCTATAATCTTCCCTTTCTTTGGACCTATCAACTCAGCCGTTGGTGCTCTTCTGGTTAGCTTCACGGTTTACATCATCCCATCTTTAGCCCACATGCTCACTTACAGAAAAGCCTCTGCCAGACAGGTAAAAATGCTGCTGCTTGTCGTTTTTTAGCTGATAGAAAGTTGCAATTATCTTCATCTTTTAGGGGTGTTTTGGTCATAGTAGAGTGAGTGGACACTCCGCGTTTTGATGGGGAATCCCATATTCGACGGTGACAGCGTCCCAACTGAGTGGAGACTGGAGAGAGAGAGAAGGGAGAGAGGGTGCAGGAAATGTACAAGAGAGCATTCAAGGCTTGGATTTGGAAATATACGAGAAGAATTGAATGGGGTGGCATGTCGTTTTCATTTAGTTATATTCTACAGTTGATGTGCTAAATGAGCTGGCTGACCTGACCTTCCCTCCCTCCCTTCAATTATAGGCCGAAGTTGCATATTTTTGTCGGGAAAAAAAAGGGAAACACTCGTCGACAAATCTAGCTGGCCTAACTTCACCACTTGCTAATTTGTTTGACATGGGTTTTCTCTTGCAGAATGCTGCAGAAAAGCCGCCTCCCTTTATGCCAAGCTGGACAGCCATGTATGTTATAAACGCCTTCGTGGTGGTGTGGGTGCTGGTGGTTGGTTTTGGGTTCGGTGGATGGGCTAGCATGACAAACTTTGTTAGGCAAGTAGACACATTCGGGCTCTTTGCCAAGTGCTATCAATGCAAGCCACCAGCACCTCCAGCAGCAGCAGCACCGCCACACCATCGCTGAGTGAGCTGACTACATTTATAGCACAAATCAGCCACGAGATTCAGCTTAAGAAAAGAATATTTTCTGTTCTCTCTCTCTCTCTCTTCATATTTTGTATCATACAAAGGGGAAGTAGTAATATCTCTCCTACATGTGATGTTGTGCTGCGTTTTGCTTCTTTTTTTTTTTCTTTTTGGTTTACTTAAATTAGTTGATAAAATTGTGTGTTGAATTCTGATGATTCCTTTGCCCCTGAAAGGCATAGGCTAGTTAATTAAATCATATAAATATATGTTTAGTTTTCTTCTCTTTTTTTTCCCCCATCCTTTCTGACCTCTCTTTTGTTGGGGATATTATTATTATAAAATATTTCTCCTCCTTGGATGTAATGTCATTATTACTAAGCATGTTTCCAAAGCACATTATTAATTAACCTTGTAAAAACGGCTACAAAGGTTGGGGTTTGGTCCTAACTCCTAAGGGTCAAATGTAGACATGTCCAAACATGGACTCTTTTGACCTTAGATTCTGTTTAGAGAGTGGGCCGTGGGCCACCTCCACATCCACATGGGTTACACGTTGGCTCAAGTGTTTGTCACGTGACAGTCTTCACTCCTGAATATTTTCCTCTTAAATTCACATGTGAAGCCATACACGAACCTTACCGTACATGCTTTTCTTTCTTGATTAATCATAACCCATAATTGATTTCCCATCAATCAAGCTTACGAGTACGAGGCCTCCCTTTAATAAATATTTTTTTTTTGGCTTTCACATGCACCCAGCAGCAGCACGGTGTCGTCTTGCTGTTTCTTCAAGCTAAACAAAAAGTGTGTTAGTGTCTCCTCCTTTAACTCTGCTGAATGATGACTACTGCAAGCTCTTTAATTTTTCTAATCGTCATCTACGCCACGATTTGCCCAAGCTTTCCTTTACTTCTTGTTAGTCATTAGTCAAGACTTTACACGTCATAGCTGGGCCTCTGGCAATCAGGTTTGGTAAGATCACGTAGCTTAATTTCTCCCTTCGGCTAGACTCTTGGACCTCAACCATTTTATCAATTTAGTTGGTAATCCTAACCTTCTCTTTAGAGTTAAGAAGTCATCGTAGATGCGGATATTTGCAGTAAAAAAAGAAAAAAAATCAAAAGGAATTGTATTTGTTGAAACCGAATATTCCAATTCATGATTGATTCTGATAATAGTTTTAATAAATTGAATCCTTTGAGTATTTTGAAAAAAATAACAAACTATATTAGGGACAAACAGTTTATACGAGGTAAAGGGATTGGATTTTTGCAAGGAAATTAGTATTTTATAATTTTTCCCAAGAGAAATGGTTGGTTATCCGATCCATATACAGCAATTGATGTTTAATATCAAATGGGTAGTTTTTTTGAATTTTGATTTTTTTTAAATCATTTTTTTATGTTTTTTTAATGTTTTAATGTGTTGATATTAAAAATAATTTTAAAAAAATAAAAAAAATATTTTAATACATTTAAAAGATATCATTTTTAAAATTAATTATTATAATATTCTCAAACATCTTTTAAACTAGTTAGGAAGATAAGATAGTGAAATGAAATCAATCACTTGGTAAGATTAGTCTTGTGATTCCTTCATAATTGGGATTGATGGGCATGCGTTATCACTTCCAACTTGGGAAAAACAATTATGCGAAATTTGACTCAACAAGGGACCCCGTACAGCATCAAAATTATTGAGCCAAAGATTCAGTTTTGTGACATATACTTTTGTTCATAGCTTGAGATGTGTTCATCATCACTAAATTCCTTGGAGACTTGCAGACAAATATATTCCCATTTGTTATTGCAGGAATATAGTTATCATTAGAACAATGTACTCCTTTCTTGATTCCTTCGAAAAGCTTAGTCTTCCTCAGCAAGGTAGCTTCTGTTAATATAATATATAGCAGAGATTAATGTTGCTAAGATTCTTACAGTTACCGTTGCAAGAAGTTGCATCAATCTAATTGACGAGGTCCCCGCTGTCAGAATCTGCACTTGCAAGAAACATGCAAGTTGATGACACCCTTTTCTATATTCTAATACACAAGAACACTTGAGAAATAAGCATCGTGGTGAAGAAAGCACTTACAGAAAACAAATCATGGCAGATGAACATAAGATCAGGTGCTGCAGCTAGCAGGATAGCTCTTTTGTTAGAAGAGCGGGCACACATGCATGTGGAAATAAGCATCATAACAGAGTATAGATTATAAATTATGGTTTTTAAGAATAGGAACACGCTACTCTTAATGATTTTTTAAATATCTAAACGACGTTGAGCCCAGCAATATAAATGGAATTCATTTTTCAAAGTTTTTTTTCCCTCTGTGCGGTAATTTGTAGCAGAAACTTTTAATTCTATTTTTATTTTTCGATTTCGAACATAAACGAAATCTGGGATTATGGTGATTTTATCAAACATTCAGTTCCGCAGCAGTTCCTTGCCTTTTTTAATGCTTTTAGGTTTTTGAGAGATCAAAGAAAATTTACCTCCAAATGTCTCTAGAGGCCATTAGAAGGAACATTTCAAGACTGTATGGAATTAGCCTGTACAGCCCAGCCCAAAACTCTGTCGAGACTCAATAAATCACCAGTCACCAGTTACATCAAACTAGGCTTAGAAAGTTAGAAATAAGAAATCATGTATACATGGCCCAGGCTGGTGTTAAGAGCCTTGAACCTTGATGCAGTTGCATTCAAGAGAAAAGGGTATATGTGCAAATACTCACGGTATATTTTAACTGTAAGATTACTGTTATGCTCTTGAATATTTAAATCTTAAGCTACGTATTCAAGGGTAATATGGTATCCTTTTATTTCAAGATTAAATGAGGGTAAAGAAGTCTTT
>Ga0325405_1008296_pt1 | contig 10343 bp, 9 predicted proteins | sample PopdelMetagenome_21_FD_205663 | JGI IMG/M metagenome (GOLD analysis project Ga0325405, IMG submission 205663) | Populus deltoides microbial communities from Bellville, Georgia, United States - Xylem-Control-R2 | ecosystem: Host-associated > Plants > Phyllosphere > Stem > Wood/Secondary xylem...
ACGTTTTCGATGATTTTTTCTGATACAATACCTTACTTTTAATGATCAAATTCTTCGAGTCTTTTCATCCTTATTTCCCCCCCTCTTTATATTAGAGGTTTAGCAGCTGCTAACCAAAAACAAAAAAGAGTTGCAAATCTGAAGTGGCTAAATTATGAAAGACTTGGAACTCCTCGACAAGGGAAAAGGGACTGGACATTTCTCCTAGATTAGAAGTTTCTCAAACAAGAGACAGCCAAGGCACCGAGCATGGACTTGTGATAGAGTCTCTTCATCAAATCAATGGGCAATTACATCTGTGCAAGGAAAGAGAGAGAGTCAAAAAGAAGAAAGGGAAATCAAAAAAGCCATGCTAAAGAAAAGAAATTCTGTTGAAGGTCCAAATCAACAATCATAGCTTTTGAATGTCCGTAATTATCTGCCATCTTTAGAAACACAAATCTTGATTAAGACGACACCTGCTGCAGGGATATCGGTTTTCATCCTGGTTACAATTTACAACCTTTGCATATGAGTTTTTACCGACATTATTTATTATTATTATTTATTTAAAAATATATTAAAATAATATTTTTTAAAATTTATTGTTAATACTACCGTATCAAAACAATTTAAAAATAAAAATTATTAAATTTTTTTTAAAAATATAACTCAATACCTTCAAACACTCTTTAAATTATTTTATTTCCGGAGCAGACAGAGTTAAGATGATCCTGTTCCTGGGTTTAACTATACACAAGCTTGTTTTAATTTCCCTCTCGGAGATTGAACCCACAAAATTAAATGCCTAAGTTACAGAAATTCGTCAACATCTTAGGTAAGATTGTATGTTTGTATATAATCTACGATGCAAACAAGCATCCACAAGTCAAAACAGTAGTATTAAATATGAAAATTGATAACAATGAACATATACGATCAGTAGTTATTTTTTAAAATATATTTTATTTGAAAATATATTAAATTTATTTTTAATATTAATAATTTAAAAAAATTAATTTTTTTTAAAAAATACTTTTGTGGGGCTCGGTAACAAGCAACGTTAACAGGTCCTTAATCTATAAAAATGACTGAAACAGGGTGTTAAATTCAACAGCCCTTGCATATCTATAGTGAGGGGGGTGAATGAACGAGATAGACCCAGTCTAGAGCTGCAGGCGCTCAGGAGTCAGGACTCTGCGTCTAGGCCAATTAAGACAAAATTTTTACTTTAAAATATATATTATTTAGTGTAAGAAGAGAAAAGTAAGAGAAACTACGAAAATAAAAATCCCTGTGCTTGTCATAACAAATAATAGAATATTGTGCTCTTAAAAAATTTGTAGATTCAAATTTGAGAGGATGAGCTAAGCGTTGTCATCTTTAGAGCTGTGTTTGGTTACTGATGTCTCCGGCGCGTTTCTAACAGCACTGAGATGGATTCAAGAAGACCTACAAGACCTGTTCAGAGATTACAGTGTAGCCATCTAAAACTAACTAGGACCCTATCCAAGACAATACATGGGTAAGAGAATCTCCGTTAAGAGCGGGAGTGACTCGCACCGAACCTTTCTCCCATCACGAGAACTAAAGAAAAGAATCAAATGGGGTTTTTTTCTATAAAAAAGACCAAGTATCCCGGGTTATGGTATCCTTCAAGGAGACATGCGTGCACAGCTATTATAGATGGTAAAACAAACGCCGCGGTGATGGGTGCCTCAACTTGAATAGGACGAGAAGAGTAAACAGTGGCATCATCCTCTTCAGTCCTCACCATGATTATGAACAATAGCGACCCTTGTGGCTATGCATGGAGGCGCCCAAGTGGAACTGGGATTCTAAATGTTTCTGCAGTGATTTGACCTGCTATACAGTGCCTCTGGGAAGTGGTGCGGGCTTGCTTTGTTTTGTAACTCATGGACATGCATCTGCACCATCTCAGTGATGAGCAATCTGGAGCAAAAGATGGGGAGGTAAATTCACTTGGTGTTCTTACACACTATTTTGTAGGCCCACGTAGCAAAGTCTCCATCAAGTGTTCAAACCGCAAAGAAAGACTGCTCACGTCTTGGGCTCCAAGCACATAATAAACTAGGGCTGCTTCTAGCTCACGCAAGACATTGCATCGTGGGTGACCCAGAGACAACAGATTCACCTTCACCTTAGACAAATGGAGTGGACAATCTGAGATTCCATGATTAACAGTGTCTTGGTTCCCAGATTGATTGACGAAAACATGTGAATCTAACAAGATTATATGGACGGTAAAAAGTGACAGTATATTGCAATGCCTTATCTGTCCTCATCTGAAAAGGGAACTGACCGACTCAGCCAATGCTCTCAACAAAATCAAATTGGATAAGCTGCTGTTTATCCAGCTACAATATGTGCGAACTAAATAACGCCTGCAACAACTTGCAGTTACACTGAGAAATTACATTTAATAGTGTCTAGTGGGAGCACTAGATGGAAACACAAGGAAGATTAGTCCGGACAAGCTTGATCATCTAAGCTTTGCACAAGAACAAAAGAGACTGTACTGCGAGCTCTAGTGCTGGGCTCTTCACCAAGTCAAAGAACTGTAAAACAAAACCTCAATATCAAGATTTATCATCGGGTGTCCAGAAAATCTCAGCCTGTAGATAGACCAAGGCCGAGTCCAAGACTTTTTACAGGCATCTGCAGAGATGCTTTTGACAACCCCATATGGCCTCCAGCTGCAAGTTCAACAATCCAAGGAGATGAACATTGCCACAATGACATCTAAAAGTCCATACTAGTGCTAACTTCATACCGTAGAAATGGCATCTAAAAAATTATTTTTAATATCAGTAAAGGATCTAAAATATAAAATAATTAAATATTATTTTTTTAAATTCCACAATTTATTTCTAAAGTGTTGCAAACGGGGCTAAAATGTAATGCTTCCAAGCGACGAAACGCTAACAATTTATGATAGATGAGTTTCTCAAATGCAACATATTTATGGCGTCTCCTAAAAAACACTTGCAGCAACCGTTGGCCAAAACTACGAAGACTGAGAGTTTTGGGAATAACAAGTAACAATTGCTATGCTAAGCTAACAAACACTAGCTCACCCAAATCCTCATCCAGAAAGAATGCAGAAAGTGAAGGAAATTGGAATTCACTCTCAGCACGGTGGAGTTCAATCTTAATAGCACCGCTATGATTCCCGGGCGGCGTTACGTGATAAGAAATTTCCCGAAACATGCTCTCATGTCAAAAACAGATACTTCGAAATGTCACCCGGTAAGCACTTACTAGCAAAAAATATGATGCTACAGAAAAGCTTTGGGACTTGGCCAAAAATCCACCAGAAAAACGAAGAAACATGCTGAAAATAAAGCGATGCACAAAATTCTAACATACATAATGCAAGATAATTGAGAGTTGGTCAAAATGAATCACATTTTCCAGTTTCATTCAACATCCCGAGTTAATAGCAAGTTGATCGAGTGCCTAACAATCCTCAATCCCACTGCAGCCGAGACAAACAATTCTTAAACCATGTAGATGACTGCTCAATATTTAGGGTCAATACTAGGCAGTGAGGATTTTCAATAAAGCATATCCTACATTTGCTGAGTGATATACAATGTTTTCATTTTCTTCTTGTTGGCAGGTCCAATGTCATGTAGACATATCCAGTACCGTTCCCACATGGAACTAGAAGAACTCAGAGACACGGCCACCCCTTGAAACTCCCTCTGACTACCATGACACTCACAAGATCATTAGAACTTCTATCCAAGGGATTTACCGAAACCAAACCACGAAAACCCAAAATAGAAGACAAAAAGAATTACAACATTGTTGCGACCCTTAGCCTCAATTCATTCAACGATGACTCTAAACTTCAGGACTGAATTTCTTGCCTCTACTTTCTACGAAAAGAACCTAGTTGCAAGCATGTTATTGATCAAATATTCCCTATATGGACCGGGAGATAAATCACGTGAGAAAATCAAAACTTCACTTCACTTCATATTCCACAGCCTCTCTGCACAGGAAAGGGCAACGAGAAGTAAATTCCTCTTGTTTTGTACAGAATTTTATGCACGTAAGGAATAGCATCTAACATGACAACGCACTGCTACAGAAAATTTGAGTTACTTGTGAATCATTTGGTATGAATTAAATAGACATGCAAAATTAATGGATATTAAATCATAATCTTACACTGCATGAAGATTTCATCTTCAACAACTAGCCATTAACAGCACAGGCTTAAAGACTACCAATTCAACCGTCCAAAAAGGCAGTAGCACATGGAACTGGAACCGAATCACAGGCTCCAAACCTGAATTCTTTACGGTCACATATTCTCTACAATCATTGGATTAACATGACATTTTAGCTTGATTTTAACCAGCTAAAATATTCTCGCTAAATGATACCTTAATAATCTGAAATTTCAATGAGAAAATATATGGTAGAAAACACAATATGAACCGTCATGGCCAAGCCTGATCACCCCAAATTTGCCAAATTACAGTAAAGACACCATAATGCAGACTCCAGCATTTGCCTCCTATGTGGTACAAAGTCGAACTCACTCGGCCTCGTCATGCAAAGCATTTGCAGAGATGGTGCATCTCTTCAACACCTTAGTATAAGCCTTATATGCATTTTCAACAATCAAAGAAGATGCACATGGCACAACGCCATCTATAAATTCCTCCTGCAGCCAACTTTTGTATTCAAGAAATGGCTTTTTCAGTCCTAATTAACAAGTTACAGAGTGAAACTAAAATAGCGCACATCTTTGTGAAGAATAATTTAAAGACAATAAATAGCCTGCAAGCAAAATATAGCCTCTAATGCGAGATATTCACATCTCTTAAATAGCACTTTTGATGCCCATTTCCAAAATATCACAAGGGCTAACAGACTTCTGAATCAGCGATTAATAATTGTTATGTGGAGCTAACAGACACTAGCCCACCCAAAGTACTCATCCAGAAAGAGCAGAAAAGGTGTTGGAATCCACTACACATTCTCACCAAAGAGTAACTTAATATTCGTTGACAATAGCATGACTAGGATTTACTGGGGCGGAGAAAAAGAAAAGCCACAAGGCCAACATGGTTGTATTCTAGAATCTTTATCATGAGGAATAGCATTTGCATTCACTTTCTTCTACTTGGCAAGTTTAGAAGCGAATGTCCTGTCATAATTATGAAGTTTTTTTCTTTCAGATTTGGCTAAGGGATAACTAGGAATAAAAGGTCACATGGATGAATTTAGCACTTCACGATCATGCATAAAACCAACCAAAGTGAAATGCGAAGCTGGTTTCTGATGATTAAGATGGCTATTGTTCTGAGTGTTGGAAGCACCCGGGTTCAGATAAAATAAAAACTAGCATCCATGAACAAGCCTAATCGGGTCACCCAGTACAGGGGTGAATAGGCACCTTTGTCTTGCTAATGAAGCTAATGAAGCTCAAAATGCACACAACATAGAGTATTTTACCCTCCTTCCCAACCAAGTAGAAGAGAACTAAATGATTTTGCAAATTCATAGCCTTAGCAGGACATACAACAACATCAACGGTCAATACCAAGACTCAACAAGTCAGAAGATAAAATTTCAACTGAACAATGGTCATTTCTACAAAGCCACAAATTCAGAATCTCTCATTCCCCCCAAGAAACTTGCTTATAAGATATAGCTAAAGACTTTTATCTCCATGCAATAATCATTTGAGCTCTAAGTAGATGCAGCTTTACCAGAGCCATAAATATATGCAATGCCATAACAAATAAATAAATAAAATTCTCCCCCAAATAACTAGCACATCCATTACCATTTTCATTTCTAACTAGAAAAATAGAGAGACTGATAGTCATTCACCAACACTTCCTCTAACCAGCATGGAAATTAAAACACTAACTAACTAACTTCTATCCAAGGCGTTTATCAAAACGAAAACGAAAATCAAAATAACAACACAAGAAAAAAGAAAAAAAGTTACAACCTTGTTATTACCCTTAACCTCAATGCATTCAGCCACACCCCTCAACTCCTCTATCTCTCTACCTTCTCCGAAAAGAAGTTAGTAGCAAACATATTTTCAACCAAATACTCCCTATAAGGATGATTCTTCGGAACAAGCTTTTTAAACTGCTCAAACTTCTTTTCTGCTTCATCTTTCTTCCTCAATAAAGTATAAATCATCCCTTGACACAAATACGGCCTAAAATCCCTCGGTTCCTCTTTCACCAACTCCTCATAAACCTTCAACGCATCAAAATACTTCTCCTCCATTACTCTAACTTGCGCAATCAATAACTTAAAATCCCTCAAATCCGAGTTCTTCTTTTCTTTCTTACATTTATTCATTGCACTCTCAATTCTTTTCAACACAACTTCCAACGAACCACCGGATTCCGAATTCGCCATTACAAGGCCATGATAAGCCTCGACCCGAAGTGGGTCTTTTTGCAAAACTGCTTCAAACCCATCTTTAGCAGACTCAAAATCTCCACCGTAAGTGTAAATTTGCGATTTCAACAATGGCCATTCATCTTCATTTGGTTCCAGCTCGATTAATCGGTCAACAACTTCAATTGCCTCTTGAAGTTTTTTTGATTTGATCCTCACCTCCATGAGAGACCGTAAAGCTTCGACATCACTGGGGTTTTGACCCAGATGATCTTGAAGAGCTCTTTCTTGTTCTTCAAACGAAGCATTTTCTTTGGATGATTCTTTTGTGGGGTCTGCAGTGGATGACGACGCGGCGACCGGGGAGGCGATTGCGGGTTTGGAGTTGAAGCGCGTGAAGAATAATAAGGCGGCGGCGGTGAGAGTGATGGAAGTCGTTTTGATGATGGTGGTGAGGGATTGATTGAATGGGGTGATGCGGGAGCAGGATGAGGCTCTAATTGAGGTGGAGAGTTTGAAGGGTGATGATGAGGGAGGTGGGGTTTTGAAGGAGAGGGAAACGATGGGGTTTGGAAATGATGGACGGTGGGGATTGAGAGAGAGATTAAGGGGTTGTTTAGCAATGGACTCCATTTTCTGTTCTTCTTTCAAGCTAAAACCCTGATGATAAAAGGAGAAGAAAAGGAAGCGAAAGGAAAACCCTGGCCTGGAGAGGAGGGGAAGAAAAGGAATAACGAGATATGCCAGTTTTGAATTTATATTATATGGAGTCTGGACCATTTGGGTTAGTTGCCAACTTTCTTTTGATCGATTTAGGAGCATCAATTATAGTCCCCATGCGTTTATTCATGTGTTCGTGTTTTTTTTTTAAAAAAAAATTATATTTTTAAATTATTTTCTTGGGATGATATTATTAATAAATTTTTAAAAATAAAAACTATTATCTTAATACATTTCTAATAAAAAACCTGTACATACGCTTTGTTGAAAAAAATATTTATTTAATTTTTGAGGGAACACAAGTCAAATTCAAATAAATAGCTAAAGACTAAATCTATAAACATCATGATACCTTTAATTTCAATTGTAATGCTTAAGTTGCATATATATTTTTTTTATTCAATTTTAGAGTATAGCTAAAGTTTCACAGGAAGAGGAGATATAAAAAATAAAAGCAAGAGGGATGCTCTAAAATAAAAATAAAAACCAATAAAAAAGCTTGGTTGAAATAGGGTTTTGTTTTGGCCGTGGGTAATTAGTGATATTAATGTAATTACAAAAATTATAGGCCGGATATATTTAAAAAAATAGATGGCACAACAAGTTTTCGAAAATATATTTTTTTACACAACATAAAAAAATAAAATTATAAGTAAATATTTTAACTAAATATATATTTACAGAATAAAGAAGGGGCTGCGAGGATTCCCCCCATATTGAGGAAAAAGCAGAAATGGATCATAAATAAGAGGACAAAGAGCATAGAGACAAGCCTAGAAATGATCCGGCAAATTCAAATAAAAACAAACCATTACCTTACCATATACAAATCTACACGGGTCGGGTCTTTTTATCGCATTCTAGCCTCTCCAAATACTACAAAAAGAAACCAATGCATATCACTAGCTACATGTAGGAAATGACAATTCAGCTGCTTCTTTCAAAAAAAGCAGAAGCAGGGGCAAATATTTCTTTCCCACCTACAACACTTAATGAATGTGGCTAGTTTATGTAATTAAGCTTATGAATTTAGTATTGCCACTCCATCTTAGATTATATCCCCTTCAATTCATAGTTATTAAACTCGGACCGACCCAGCAAGTTGACCCTGTGGCTGGATGAGTCCGGGTAAGGCAAAAAACCAGAATAAATAAAAACCCAGTTGACTCGTGACCTGAAGACTCCACAAAACTTGGTTGAAACTTGATTTGTTTTTTTTTAAATGTGTTTTTTCTACTAGTTAGAAACCCTTTTTATATATTTATTTTTTAGTTGGTTACTAACTTATTTTTAAGATTCATTATATAAATACTAGAAGAATGTTTTATTTTTAAATGTGAGATTTGAAACCCTTTAGTATATATATTCTATATTTACAAGAAAAAAAATTATGTTTTTTCAATGAACAATAAAAAATCTTTTTGGTTTAAATATTTCAACTTAAAAGAATAACATAATATTTTTTTAACGTGGAAAACAAAATTTTTTAAAATAATCTTTTAAATTTTATTATTTATAATATGTATAGTTTATATTCACATGAATTATTTTTTAATTTTTTATATAAATTATTAAAATTTTAAATATATATATATTTTAATTTTTTTAAATTGACTCGGGTGAAATCATGTAATATAAAATCTTACTTGTTGACCGGATCAATCCCAGATTCATACGATAACTATGCTTCATTTCTCCCGTCAAATTAATAAATAGCCCGTTCAGCTAAATCTAAAGCAATTTTAAGCTAGAAATACAATAACAAGATATACCTCCGTAGATCTTTCCGTTTCAGGACCTCCCCGTACACAGGAGGCAGCTCCCCGCTACAAGAATTGAAAAGGGAGGAATAAGAAACAAAACAAGGAAAAACAAAAGCCTATTGAGAGTAGGATAGAGCAGCAGTACAAAGATTTAACCTAAAAAGATGAGCATTCTTGGCTGACCACCACCACCACCACCACCACTGTGATCAGTGCAAGCTGGCGTACAGAACATGAGATTTGTTAACAACAGCTGACAGTTAAAGACTATAAAAAACCAAGATTATTACTGTAATTGATAAAAATAACTTCAAATTAATACACAAACATGCCAAGATCAAAAAGAAAACCACGCCTGTAATCATTGATAAATCCAATCACTTTCTCATCATATTCAAAACCTGGGTTCCATACTAGTGAACCATAGCCAAAAACCCAGAAAACCATCTCTGCTTATCTCCTGAGAAAGAACACCATTCATATATTTAAAAATAAACGACAAGGCTAATCCCAAATCGTGACATTATTATAATTTTTTTTAAAAAAAAGAGGTTCAAGAATCAACACAGACAACAGTGATTTTGATCGGCCATATTCTCCAAATTCAAAGAATTACCACAAGAAACACAAACTTTTTTTTGTTTTTTACGGGGTAGGCGAAGAGAGCTAACCTGGCAAGAAGTGGGTTTGATGAGAATGAACTTGCAATTGGAAATAGAAATAGAAATATAAATTTAAGTGTCTTCTTTTGTTTTTTCCTTCTTCATTTCACTTTCGGCAAGAAGGCTAAGGCTGAGAACGGAGTTGATTTGGATTTATTTATGCCTCTACAAACTCATAAAATCAAGTGAAAAATCACGATTTTATATAATTTTGATCCAGTTTATTAATTTATACGTCTGGTTTTATTAATTTTCAAGTTTTTATTTTAAATTTATTTATTAGATACATATTCACTCATAAAATCATATAATTGTATAATTCAATTCATAATTTTAACAACAAATCTACATTTAATAATAAACTACAGCAAATAATGAGATGCATTCCTCGAGCCCATGAAAAGATATTTACTTTGAAGCGGTACATGTATCACGTAAAACTGTTATCTTGCTTTTGGGCTGTTATTCATAGTGTACCTTGAATTGTTTTTGGGTGCCTTCCCGGTCCACCGCTATTGAATATGATGAGAGTTTATGATATATATATATATATATATAGCCAGGTGTCAATATCTATCTATATATATAAAGAAACATTTTTTTTTTTATAAAATCAAAATTAATTACATGTTTTAATTAAAATCATAATATTTTAAACGCAGGAGCGATAAACTAGTTATAGTACTGTTTCAAGTGAATGTATCATAAAAACCTGCCCTCGCACTTTGTAATTAACTAATTATTTAAATTATTACAATTGCAAATGATTGATTGTGATTGCCAACTCATAAAGCAATTTATTATATCCTAG
>Ga0325405_1008299_pt1 | contig 10338 bp, 9 predicted proteins | sample PopdelMetagenome_21_FD_205663 | JGI IMG/M metagenome (GOLD analysis project Ga0325405, IMG submission 205663) | Populus deltoides microbial communities from Bellville, Georgia, United States - Xylem-Control-R2 | ecosystem: Host-associated > Plants > Phyllosphere > Stem > Wood/Secondary xylem...
TGGGGAAAATGGTAGAGATGGAGGTTAAATGAATTTGCTATTGTTATTCTGGCATTGTATTTTATAGCCATTTTCCAATGATCTTAAAGGAATACTCAAAATTTTAAAAACTTCTCCAATTTTAAAGAAAACGTGGCAGCATTTAGTAATGCAGTGTATTTACATACTATTAATCTATTAACAATTATGCTATTGATTAATCTTTTGGGCTCCTGAATATAATATATATAATAGAAATTATGAAATAAAATTATTCAAGAGTTTTTAAGATCCCGTTAGATAAATCTAGAATTGTTTAGGGATTTATTACTTGAAAATCTTTTCTTTGACTTTGAATAATTCGTTAAAAGCTGGGTTATCGCAAATCACAAGTCATTCAATTATCCGGCCTCTAACGGTAATCTACATGAATCATCTGTGAGAAATCTCCTAAATTCTTATTTAGAAGAGAGGGATTACTATGCTTAGAGTGCTAACTCTATTATTATGTTTACATAGTTTTTCTATCTAACAAACAGCTACCCTAAATAACAGGCATGACTTACTATTTATAGGGAAATCTAAAACAACCTATAAATTGACAAAATATCAATTTGCCCCATGAATAATTTTCATATATTAATTTAGGAGAATTTTAGAAATTAACTCAATCAAGTCCTTACTTTATTTTTCTAAGTCTAAAAATATAATCTATGTATTAATTATATTTTAGTCCTTGATTTCTAAAATATATTTTAATAAAGTCATACTTAATTAAATCATTCGAGTTTAATTTGTGACAAATGGTTCTTAATGTGTGTGACCTATTAGGTTCCTAATATGTTGGCCCAAATATAAATTATAATTATAATTAAATAAATTAAAAATTTAATTTATTAAGAATTCAATAATTGATTAATTTATATTTGAAGATCATGTGCATCGTCTAATAACGTGTTATGATCCCCCAAATATTAGAAAAGTCATTAGTGGTTTGACTTAGTCTTTCAGTAACCGATTTCTCAGTGTAATTAATATCTTTTCATCAATAATGTTTCAATTTAACATTAAAGCATAGAGTATATCTACCATGTTAAATAATGTTTATTCTTTACATAATAGTCATTGATCATTTGAATAAGATTTGAAACTCTTTTCAAATTTCATTCCACCTTGGTCAAGGATTTCTCAGTCACTACTATTTGAGAATAGATGAAATATTTTTTATAATTCACCTAAGGTAATGAATCCTCTCTTGATCACTCAAATACCTTTATACAGTTCATGTTATACGCAATGTTTGCCCTTCGTTACCTTAATTAAGATACTATGTAATAAGATCAAAGCATAACATTCTCTATATAAGATTACTTAGTAATCTCAAGTATAAAGATTATTTACACAACCGTCATGTGAGCTTTTTCAAAGACATAAGTGATCTCTCTATATGGAATTTTCATGCAGGTCAGTTTAGTGTACATGTCTTATGATAAGCACCTACATATTAGTTCTAGGTATCCTTTATACCTCAGCTTATGAGAACAACTACTTCCTTTCATAAAGAAAATAACATAATATGTATCAATCTTTACAGCTTTAATGAATGTCCAATTTATAAGAGAGTATCAACTAGAAACATTTTAGGAATAATGTTTTGATACAATAGGAATCCTATAATTATAACAACTTTATAATTTTCTTTGTAGAATATTTTTGTCTCATAGACTTTATCTTTACTCTCGATTCATTAATCTTATATTATATGAATATTAAAGATACATTAAGTCTTTATTGATAATAAATATGTATTTACATGAATATAATAATATCACGTGTAACCAACCAACTAGATATATGACATATTAAACTAACATAATTAACTAACTAATCATTAATATTCTGATCAATTATGTAACTTATTATCAATTTCTTCTTTCTACTAAGAAGAAACTACAACTAGGAACATAACCAAAGACAAGTAATAGTCTCATAAAATTAAAGAAAATATGGGTATTTCAAGATTTTAAATCTTAAGAAATACATATTTATCCTAAGCAACATCACATGAGAAGAACAATAGGTATACAGGAAAACGATTTGCAAGAAAAAAAGAGATATATAAAGTAGTTGGATGACCCTATTTTAATCGATATAGTGTTAGAATTTTAATCTAAGTATATAATTCTAATATTGTATAGGTAACATATATAAGATAAAGAGGTAAATTTTTAATACAAAGTAAACTTTCATTTGTTGATAATCATGTGAATTCCTAACTAAGCTAAACAACTTTGTCAATTTAAATTAGAAGAGATTCCCGTTCTGAGTAGGATTTAACCTCCTAGTCATTCATATGAATTTTAATTCTTACAATCAATCATATTTTTTTGTACATTGTGACACTTGGTCTTATGATCAATTTCTTTTGGATTTTCTTGATTGATTAGAACTCTTCAAATTTTGTTGGTATACTATTCATGATTGATTTTAGTTTTTTTTCTTCTTATTTAAGTATATTATTATCGAATTCACATGTGAATATTGATGTTAACACACAAATTGAAATTGTGTCATTCATTCATTTCTGATTTTCTAATAAGTTTGTGGTTGATTTTTCTTTTTCCTTATCCCTCGTCAAACGCGGGTTAATTAATCTATCAATTCAAACATAAATACAAAGCTTGGTTAATTTGAATTAGTAGGTAGGCAGGTAGCATCACATAGTTGTTGGTTATGGTAGAATAAAAAAAAAATCCAACAATTATAAATTTGGAATTGAATACTTTTCTTCAAGCCCAATCTCATTCTCTGCTCGCGACCCACACTCTACTGCAAGTCGAATAAAAAAAGAAAACATTTAAGGTTTAGTCAACATAAATGTGTTTTAAAGAAAGAAAAAATAATATCAAATCATAAAAATCAATGCTGAATCATGAAAACAAAAAACAATAAGCAAAAAAAAAAAACAATGTTAACCCGTGTTAACCCAAAAAACTTATGTCTCAGACAATTTGACTAGAAACATTAAACAAGGAAAAACAATGAAGACCAATTCCTAACAGATCAAATATTGAAGGATAAAAAAAATCAATCATATAAAATAATCCAAAAGAAAAAACAATAATTAAAAGTTAAAAAAAAGGTGCGAGTCCATTTAGGTTAACCCGTCAAACTTATGAGTTAGGTCATGAGATCGAGATAATCCTATAAAAAACAACAAAGAAAACAATAAAGCTTATTCTAATACAAATCAAAATCAACATCAAGTAATGAGATCGAAAAAGAAAATAACTAAAAAAAAAACAATTTGAACCTGTGACCCGACCATTTGATAAGGAAAGAATTTGGGGAAGATAAGGAAAGAAGAAGAACTGACGTTTTGGAGAGTATTTGTTATTAATTGCATACTTCAATACAGAAAACTTGAACCTAAATAGGCCACCACAATACAACGATAATCCAAAATAACAGGGACTCTAGTAGTGGAGCTGAAGACTAGGAATGCTTTCAGCAACTCCTATTCCCACATTAAGTTATTAATTGACTAATTCACAAAACACAAAACAATAGTAACCCACGTAAGCCCTGTACCCAGTCACCCACATAAGCCATGTAGTAGAGATTTCTTATCAATCCATCCCCTCAAGAAGTTCCTTGTCCACAAGGTTGAATTGTGGATAAGTTTTGGCGAAAAGCCACAAGTTTTCCATTGAAGCATCTTCAAGCACGCCCCTTTCCACTGTACCAAGACTTCCATTTTTGAACCGTATTTGCCCTTTTGGATAACCCGATGGTCCAAAATTAATTCAGGTTCTGGTAACAAGACTTCATCCGCTGAGACAGGAGGAAGAGTTATCACAATATTATCGACGACAGGTCCCCATTTCTTCTTAAGCAAACTGACGTGAAAAACATTATGTATTCGTGCCCCTATTGGAAGGTCTAATTTGTAAGCAACTATCCCAATTCGAGCTAGAACTTTGAATGGCCCGAAAAACCTTGGTGACAATTTAAAAGAACTTCGGAAAGCCACTGATTTTTTGTGGTAAGGCTGCAGCTTAAGAAACACATAATCACCGACTTCGAAGGTGATCTCTCGGTGATGCAAGTCTGCGCGAGACTTCATGCAAACCTGTGCCTCTAACAGATTTCACCGTAGATCACGAAGTATTAGTTCTCTTGTGTGCAGCAATTTGTCCACAGCCTGAATTTTTGTTGTGCCTGGAATGTAAGAAGTCATAGACGGAGGAGGAACCCCATAAACTGCTTCAAATGGAGACACTTTAGTCACTGAATGAACTGCCTTATTGTACCCATATTTTGCCCAAGCAAGCCATTCCATCCAACCTTTTGGTTGGTCATAAGAGAAGCAACATAAATACTACTCAAGAGTCTGATTTACCACCTTAGTTTGGCCATCGAATTGGGGGTGATAACTGGAACTGTGACACAATGTTGTGCTGTGTAATTTGAATAGAGACTTCCAAAAAGTGCTAATGAAGATTTTGTCACGATCACTAACAATAGAAAGAGGCATCCCGTGTAATTTCACCACATTATTGAGAAAACATTTGGCTACTGATATAGTTGTGTATGGATGTTTTAGTGGCACAAAATATGCATACTTTGAGAGTCGATCCACTATAACCATAATCACATTGTAACCCTGTGACAGCGGTAATCCTTCAAAAAAATCCATGGATATATCTGTCCAAATTCACTGTGGAATGGGAAGGGGTTGAAGCAAACCTGCAAGCTAAAGGGTCTCATGCTTGCAACGTTGACACACTTCACAATCCCGAATAAAACTTTAAATAGAGGTGCAGATGCCAGGCCAAACAAAGCTTGCTAAAATACGTGTGAGAGCCTTCAGGTATCCAAAATGTCCACTTGAAGGAGAAAAGTGGCCATATGTCGAGACAGCAGGCAACAGTGATGAAGTGGGACTCAAGTGGACCCATCCACTTTGCATCTATATACCATCCCGTTGAACACAGTTTAAGGACTGATTAGTAAGCAAAGTATTATAATAACGCTGTTGGAGTATCTCTTGCTATAGAGTTTTCCACCAATCAGCAATTGGCAATGACAAGGCATGAAATTGGAACGCTGCTACACGAGAGAGAGCATCAGCTCCTTGGTTCTCTTTTCCCTTGCGGTACTGGATAGTGTAATCAAATCCCATTATTTTTGGCAGCCACCGAGCTTGTGAAGGCGTTGTGAGTATTTGCTCTAATAAATACTTAAGACTTCGATGGTCAGTTTTGATCACAAATGACCTGCCCAAAAGGTAAGGTCGCCATTTTCGCACTGCCTTCACCACAGCCAACATCTCCTTGTCGTAGGTGGACAGTAATGTAGATTTGCCCTTCAAGGCTTCACTGTAATAAGCTTTGGTTGGTTGTTTTAAGACAAGATTGCACCTAAACCATCTCCACAAGCGCCACATTCTACTACGAACTGCTGTGAAAAATTGAGCAGCCACAATACAAGAGGTGAAATGAGAGCTTGCTTCAATTTTTTAAAGCCAACAAAGAATCTTTAGACTAGCAGAACCCATCTTTGGTGAGAAGTTTTGTTAATGATGCAGCTATTATACCAAATCCCCTCATAAACTTGCGATAATACCCGGCCAATCCAAGAAAACCGCGGACACCTTTAAGGGACGTTGGCACAGGCCAATTTTGTACAAATTGTATCTTTGCTGGGTCTACTGCCACACCCTCAGAAGAAATGAGGTGGCCCAAATACCCCACCGATAGCACCTCAAATTGACACTTTGAGAGTTTGACATACAACTAATTGTCAGAAAGAATTTCCAGCAGTTGTTTTAAGTGCAGCAGAAGATCCTCCCAAGACCTGATATACACTAAAATATCATAAAAAAACTAGAATAAACCTTCATAAATGTGGCCGAAAAATATCATTCATTAGACTCTGAAAGGATGTTGGAGCGTTTGTCAATCCCAATGGCATCACCACAAACTCATAGTGACCATCATGACTTCGAAAAGCGGTTATCGGAATATCATCATGTTGGACCCTGATCTGGTGGTAACTGGAGCGCAAGTCCAGTTTTGAAAAATCTTTTGCGCCATGTAACTCATCAAGCAGCTCATCAATAACTGGTATGGGAAATTTATCCTTAACTATAATCTCATTGAGTGCCCGGTAGTTGACGCAAAAGCGCCAAGACCCATCTGATTTCTTTATTAACAATACTGGTGATGAAAAAGGACTTTGACTAGGGCGAATAATTCTGGAATAAAGGAATTCTTTTACCAGTTTTTTGATCTCATTTTTTTTGTAATAGGGGTACCTGTAAGGTCTTGTGTTAACAGAAGGTTGGTTTGGTAACAATGGAATTCGATGGTCGTGGCTGCGCGTAGGTGGCAATTCGATAAGTTCTTCAAATACATATGCAAATTCTGACAGAATTTGACTGAGGTCTGATGGAAATTTAGTGTCTTGAATTGGTTGCACATCTGAAATCATATGACCAAAAAACCCTATACCTAATAAGTGTAGCAATTCTTTTTCACTCAAGGGAGCGAGCTCTGAACTGGTCGTCCCTTTCAATATATGAATTCGGCCTGCTTGTGTGAAAGACATACTGAGCTTCTTGTAGTCAATCTCAATTGGACCTAAAGTCTCCAACCATTGTACTCCTAAAACTGCTTGACAGGCAACCACTAGAAGAACAAAAAAATCAGCTCGTATTATGATCCCTTGAATTGAGAGAGAGAGCCCCAGACATCCGGTACACTCAATAACGTCTTTATTGCCTACTGTCACCTTGAATGTCTTGCCATGAACCACTTGTAGCCCCAACTTGGTAGCCACAGACTGATCAATAAAATTATGGGTGCTTCCCCCATCAATGAGCATAGTCAATTCTTTGTTTCCTACCCTTCCAATAACGCGAAAGGTTTATGGGTGGGTTCTACCAGCCAAGGCGTGGAATGATATTTCTGGTATTGCTTCTTCAGATGGCTCAATATCCATGTCCACATCATCTTCTTCCTCATTCGGCTGCACATCTACCATCATAAATAGTTGTGGTCTTGAACAACAGTGCCCTGGTACATACCTTTCATCACAATAGAAGCACAATCCTTTTTCATGCCTCTCCCTTGCCTCTTGTCCTGTGAGTCGCTAGACAGGTCTACTAAATGTACATGTTGTCTGAGATGTCCATTAAGAAGGGGAAGAACCAAGAAGTCCCACTGTGGAATTCTACTGCTGTCTTGGATGGAATGGAGGTGTTATTGGCCTAAAGTGATTACTTGTTTTCTTTTGGAACTGGTTGCGTTCTTCTATTAGATGAGCCATACTAATTGATTCAGAAAGAGTTTTTGGTTGCTTAACACGTACATCTAAATGAATTTCATCCTTTAGCCCTGCAATAAAATAACCCACCAAAAACGTCTCTGGGAGATCATCCACCTTATAGGATAATTTCTCGAATGCCTTTTGGTACGCATTGACAGTCGTGGTTTGCTTGAGTTGCGACAACGCTTCTGATGGATACTCATAATCTGTTGGACCAAAACGATGGAGGAGAGCTTTGACAAACTCAATCTAACGTAACTGGCCCCTGTTTTTGGTATACCACCGATACCATTGAAGTGATACATTTGATAAATGAAACGATGCCAATTGAACCCGTTGTGAAGCGTCAATATTTTGAAATTTGAAGTACTGCTTCGCTTTGAAAATCCATCCTGTAGGGTCCCCACCCTTGCCAGTATAGGTTGGAAAATTCAGCTTGAAGTTGGTGTGATTCCGGTCGAAATTAGAAGTGTTTGAAGCGAAAGGCCTGTCGTAGGAATTATCTTCAGCTGCAAACGGATTGACTTCCTTGTCAAGTGTGCGATTAGATTGGGTGATTCTCATTGCCTGCAACTTAGCCATAACTCCCTGTACGGCGTCACTGACTTGACTAAAATTGTGATTCAATTCATCGAAGTTGGTGTTGTGTCGGGCAAGGTCTTTATTAACCTTAACACGAAACTTCGCATGAGTTTCACTACGTGTATCCATGAACCGGAATGGCTCTGATACCACTAATAAGAAATGAATTTGAAGAAGATAAGGAAAGAAGAAGAACTGAGGTTTTGGATAGTATTTGTTATTAATTGCATACTTCAATACAGAAAACGTGAACCTAAATAGGCCACCACAATACAACGATAATCGAAAATAACAGAGACTTCAGTAACACAAAATAATAGTAACCCACTTAAACCCTGTACCCAGTCACCCACGTAAGCCATGTAGTAGAGATTTCGTATCACCATTTGACTAGAACCACCAAACATGGAAAAACTATGAAACCCAAAAGTTAATAAATCAACTGTCAAATGATAAAATTAAAAAAAATAATTAATCACAAAAAAAGGATTCAAAATAAAAAATAGCAATTAAAAAAATAAGGACCAAACTAAAAAAAAAAACAAATTAGAGAACGGTTAATTTTGAATTGAAGGGCTAATTTGAAAAGAGAAATAAATTTCATAAAAATTAAAAGATGAAACCACCAAAGAGAATGAGGACCAAATTAAAGGATGAATAATTGAATGACATGACGGAAGCAAACTTTTAACCTTCGTATGACTGCACATACTCCACCGAAATGATGTCGCTTCTCTCACACATTTGACTTTTTTTATAATATTTTTTAATTATTATGAGAGACTATATATATATATATGTATATGAAAGTGCCCCCAAAGAAAGCTTAATTAAATTTTGAAACTAAGGTTATCTTAGAAAATTCATTGTGCTAGAAAATGTAAAATCTTAAAAAAAAAACCCGGAGACTAATTATCTAATTTTTTTACTTTTAAGGGTAGTGAAAGTATTTTACTATTCGACAAAGAAAAGGAAAATATCATTGTATCCCTAATCAAAACAAAAATAACAAATGGATAACATGTAAAAAATCATTTTCCCGGGAGTTTAGTCTTCTAGGCTAATTTGATGGAGGGAAAAATCATCTATTCACTATTACAATTAATAGTAATTCGTGTCTGGTGCTATAGTATTTTTTTCCATGCCCTATATTTCTTGTGTGTGTGTGTGTGTGTGTGTGTGTTAGTCTAATTACTTGTGCTGCGTTGTGAGATGGAGCAATTTTTTATTGTTCAATGCAAGAAAAAAAATTTGTGAATGTTGTTAATGTTTTTTTTTTTTGATTATCGAGAAAAAAAATTAATTGTAAACAATAGAAATATAAGTGTGCAAATATAAAGTTGTAAATAAAAGCAATGACAAATATTTTCTGTAGTCGATTGCTTAGTTACATGTATTATTATTATATTTATATAATAAATATTTATGATTAATAAACACTTAATTTATTTTTAATATTCAAATTAATGAATTTAATATTTAATTTATAAATAGTAAGTTAGGTCTCAGAAACACAAAAAAACTATATAAGTCATAAAATAAAAAGTTAGCACTCTAGATATAATAATCTCTCTCACCTAAATAGGGATTTAGATAATTTTTCACTAGTGGTTCGTGTGTATTAACATTGAAGACTAGATAATTTGACGGTTTGTGATTCACAATAATTTAACCTTTATAGAATTATTCAAAACTGAAGAAGATCATATCTTCAAATAATAAATTTCTAAATAATTCTAGATTTATTTAGTAGAATTTTAAAAACTCTTAAATAATTTTATTGTATTATTTTTAATCCGTGTATAAAATTTTCGAAACCAACACATCCTTAATTTTATATTTTTCTTTCACAATTTTTTAAAAAAATTGAAATTCTTTCGTTAGTGAAAGTTAAAAATAAAAATCAAATTAAAAAATTATTAGCTTTCTTAAAGGATCAATCAGGCCAGCAAAGTACTTTATTTTTTTCCCAGATCATGATGTTTTTCTATAGATATGTTGGTCTATCTATTAACTCCTATTTATGGTCCAAAATTTTATGAAATATAGGTGGTCGTGATTATGATTGATTCAACAAGAAAAAAAAAAATTTTTGGTGAGTATTTCCAGGAATCATGTAACAATACAAATATAAGCGTGCAACAAGTTTTAATGTGCGGTAGAGAATTCTTGATGAAATAATAAATAAATAAATAAATAAATAAATAAATAAGTATATTTTGATCTATAGTATCATAAGAAATTGGTGATGGAATTACTTTTTCATCAATATATAATTACCTACAAATTGACAGAAAACAATTATGAAATGAGATTCGAAAAAAATTCTAAATTTTATCTTGTTGATTGGGATGCGAGAGGCCGTCAAATTAAAAGTAAGGCATTTAGAGGTATATGGAGATTAAACGTTGGTAATTATTAAATAAAAGGAGAATAGGTGGCTCT